>Ga0209605_1000500_pt1 | contig 48954 bp, 58 predicted proteins | sample AD_UKC035_MetaG_FD_184408 | JGI IMG/M metagenome (GOLD analysis project Ga0209605, IMG submission 184408) | Active sludge microbial communities of municipal wastewater-treating anaerobic digesters from USA - AD_UKC035_MetaG (SPAdes) (version 2) | ecosystem: Engineered > Bioreactor > Anaerobic >...
ATCACTTCCTCAACCTTGCCTTTGTACATCCGTCCTTGCGGGTCAATCACAATCCACTGGTCTGGCTTCGGCAGCAGGTCAATTTCCTGCATTGCCCGCGTCAGCGTTTCCAGGCTCACCGGCTTCATGTCGCCAGTCGTTGCGCTTGTTCCGTCCATGTTGTTCTCCGATCAACCGTTGATGTTTAATGCGGCGTTAGATGCCTTCCGAAGCGCCAAGTCCAGCCGCGCCAGTGCGTTCCATGCAGCGTGTGCGGCGTGGTGCAGCCCGGTGTCCGGGTCGCGTTCCTCGCCTGTCGCTTCGCGCATCAAGTGCCGCAGCATGGCGTCGGTGTAACGCCGTTCGCCGTCCGGCACCTCAACCCATCCGTTATCGGTGTATTTGTTGGCGCCGTAGGTTCCAACCTTGCCAACCTCTTGCAGCGCACGCGCAAACCCGCACATCACCAGGCCAAGCCGGTTCTTTCCGGCGTCCAGCTTCGCGCCAGCCTCGTTCGGTTTCTTGCCGTTCGGGTCGGCTTCGAGCGGTCCGCATGTCTCAACTGCGTGTTGTTCATCAGCATTCATGTGCATAAAGTTCTCCAGCATCTTTAATCCCCGGCATCTAACCCGTCAGTCGAGCCGACCTGCGCCAAAAGCGGCGCAGTCGGCTCACTTTTTGCGTTATGGTCATCCCGCCAGCGTTGATCCGCTGCCAGTAAAGACCGCTGCCCGTCGTAGTACATGCTTGCCAGTGCGGTCTGGAAATCCATCCCGCCCTTGATCTCCCAACAATGTCCGTCAGGCATGGTCACAACCCAATGCCAAAGGTGGTCTGGTGCAATGCTCCGGGAAAGTGTGAGCGTGCAATGGGCGTGCAGCCGTTGGCACCGATGCGCGCAGTCAGTCATCGTTTCCACCATAACTATCGCTTCCAGCCGATTCGCCTACGCTGCGCTCCGGCTCTCGGCTGAAGCTGGCGTTAGAGCGCAAGTCCCGCTCCAGCATGATCCCCACCTCTCCACCGCGCTTCGGATCGCACCCGCAGGCACCGAATGCAGACGCCAACTCGGGCCGATCCTTGAGCACCGAAAACGGAACGCAACGGTACGCCGTCGCGTTGTGGTTGTGCTTGTGCGCAAATCCACACCAGCACAGGTCTTCCGGTCCCATCGCTACCGTACTCGCTCCGCAATCGGCGCAACGGAATACCGGGTTCCCGCCAGGCGTCATGCCGGCACCAGAGGCGCTGCGAAGAATCCGCCCGCCGCATTTCTTGCACAGGTGGTCTTCCAACACCCATGTCATTTTTGCCATGTTCTTCTCCTTGGTGTTGCGCTCTAACTTGAACGTTGTGCGTCAAACCTCGAACGCTGCCGCCGCCGCGAAGCTCACCTTGAAGCCGCTCGCATTTCGGTGCCCGCCGCCACCGTACTGCTTCGCCACCTCGGAGACATCGACGCCTTCGTCGTTCGAGCGCAGGCTGAAAACCCGGCCCTCGGGCGTGTCCCAATAGCAGGCAGCAAACGGGCGGCCCTTTGCCATCTCGTGCCCGGCGTCGCTGCTCATCGTGTAGGGCAGGTTCGCCACCGGCACGCGGTGCCCGCCGATGACCATTTCCCGCGTCGTCACGCCGAGCAGTTCCCGAATGTCCTTGAAGTGTTTGCGCTCGATCGCTTCGCCCTCGGCCGCCAGTGCTGCCGGCGCCGCCGCCATGAGCGTGTCCCACACCTGGAAGTCATAGGGAAAGGAAAAGACATTCGCCTGAATCTGGCGCGTGTTATGCAGCGCGAAGCGCCACAGGTCGCGGTCCTCGATGTGCAGCAGGAGCGGCGGCGGGGCCTCGCCGGGAAAGAAGTGCTCCCACGTCAGCATGGCGCCGCTGCGGCCCATGTCGAACTTGGCCGTCACGTTCGCCGGCAGGTCGATCAAGTCTTCCACTGCCGTCTTGTGGTGGTCGAGGATCAAGATGCTGTTGGCCTTCTCTGCCATCTCCAGCAGCACCGGGCGCTTGTAGCTGAAATCCACCATCACCACGTCTTTGCCGGTCACGTCGGGCGGCGGCTCCTGGTACTTCGCGCCGTGAAAGTCAATCTCGCCGAGCGCCTTGCGAACAACCCACGCGGCCCCAAAGCCATCGGCACAATTGCCGTGGTAGATACACATGCTCATTTGTCTGTCCTTTCGTTGTAGTTACCGTTTGACGCACAACTCGGCGTTAGAAGGCACCGAGCATGCCGGGCATGGCAACTCAATCGGGCTGCGGAAACTCTCAGGGTCAATCCCGGTTCCTTCGCAATACACACATGCCTGGCGCTTGTGCTGGCACTCCGCATCGCGTCCGCAATACACGCCGCCAACAATCACGGAGCCGCACATCACGCCGGGTCGAACCATTCCTTTTACTGCGCATTTTGGTTTTTTCATTTTTCGTTCCTTTTCCACGTTGACCGTAGCAGTGACTTCTAACCCAACGGTGCAGGCGACCTTGCGCAAACACCCGCGCAAGGCTCCTGACCTAGTGCGTTAGTCGTAACAAGATTTCGGCACATGGCCGGCCAAATAGCGGCTGGTAAGGCCATTTCACCCCCACCCCAACATCTTCACATCCACGTTTTGCCCGGATATTTGCAGCATCAACCCCTTCGGCGGTTCCTGCCCGGCCGTCTTGTCGATGTTGAACACCTGGCGCTCGCGCTCAACCAGGCGGTCGAACGCATCCACCAACTTCTTCGCCCCGTCGATCCGCGATGGCAAGCTAATCACCTTGCGGTACACCTCGTTTAGCCGGTCGATGCCCTTCTCGTCCGGCGCATGCAGCAACTCCCCCAACTGCTCGTAGAGTTCACGGTAACCAGTCTGGTGCGCCAACTCACCCATGAGATCGTTCACCAGATCACGCAGTTTCACCACGTCCTGGCGCTGGCCGAGGATTACATCCGTAATGAGCTTGACGTTCGCGTCAATAACCTGCTTCTCGGTTACCAAACGGGCCTCTTTGGTAGCTTCCCTGGTAACCGCTGCTTTGGTAACCGCCTCTTCGGTCTTCGCTTGTATCCTGGCGGACAAGTCGCGAGTCCACTCGTCCTTGCGCGCACGCTTCTGGATGGACACATGGCTGATGCCATGCTCATCGCCGATAGCCCGCAGGGTCTTCACCCCGGCGCGATAGTCCGCCTCGATGGCGATCCAATCAGGCGCTTTGGCTATGTTCACCGCTCCACCCTCGCCCGATACCGCAGGTAATGCAGATGCCGGCCATCATCCGGCAGGCACTCGATGCAGCCGATGTTGCGGAGATAGCGCACCGCCCAGGCAACGGCCCCGCGCCCGGAGCCGCAGTGCCGGCGCAACTCCCAGGCTTGCAGTGGGGTTGGGTACACCGCCAGGAGAGCGCGGTAGACGCGGTAGGTCGCCGAGCCGTGTTGCAGCATGCCCTTGTGCGGGTTGGGCCGGCAGGCGTTCGGGTGCTGGGTGGCAGCGGCGCACTGGGCAAGCTGCATGGCCATGGATTCAAACACGGTGGGCATGGGAGTCTCCTTTCCCGGCTAACTTCGGCTTGAAGTCGGCGCACTTCACACCGACCGGCTTGTGGTAGAGGGTGCAGAAATCCCAACGGCCCAGGAGTCCAACTCGGGCTTTGCAGTGGCGGCAGGATTGGCAGGTTCTCATAGCTCGGCCCTGGACTTCCGGCGCACCGAGGTGACCTGGGGAGGCACGTACTGCCCGGCGAAGTTTTCAAACCGCACCACATCAGCCCGGAACACCACGGGCACCATGCCGGTTTCGCCGTGGCGGTTCTTGCGGATCAACACTTCGCAGATGCCTTTGTGTTCCGAATCTTTGTCGTACACCTCGTCGCGGTACAACATCAGAATCGCGTCTGCGTCCTGCTCCACGGCGCCGGACTCGCGCAGATCCGACTGGAGCGGCCGGCGGTCGCCTCGGTCCTCGACCTTCCGGTTGAGTTGGCTCAAAGCCAGGATCGGGCAGCCTAGTTGCTTGGCGGTGAGCTTGAGGGCGCGGGTAACGCGGGCTATTTCCTGCTCGCGTGTATCGCCTTCCGATTGAACCAGGCCGATGTAATCCACCACGACTGCGCCGATTCCACCGTGGCGGCGCTTGAAGGCGCGCATCGTCGAGAGGATTTGCCCGAGGCTGGTAGAGTGGTCGTCGATGTACACGGGCATACCCTGGACGCTGCCCAGCGCGGCGGTGAGCCCGGTCCAGTCCTCGTCATGGAAGTCCGCGCTGCGGAATTTTTTGAGGTTCACGCGCCCAGCCGACGACAGAATTCGGTCAACCAGTTGACCTGCTGACATTTCCAAGCTGAAGAATAAGCCGGGTCGGTCGGAGCTGGACATCGACTCGATCAGTTGCATGGCGAAGGCGCTCTTTCCCATGCCGGGCCTTCCGGCGATCACCACCAGGTCTCCAGGGCGGATCTTGCCCAACTTCTCGTCCAGGTCCGTCAGGCCCGTTCCAAGGCCATCATCATTGCCGGAGTAGCGGTCATCGAGCACATTCAGGCGCTCGCGGGCGATGTCCATCACATGCACTGGGGCGCTGGTCTCCGCTTTGGCGCCGATGGACATAATTCGGTCCTGGGCCATACCCAACACTTCGGCCACGTCCTGGCCGCCCTCGATGCCCTTGCTGATCTCCGAGAGCGCGGCCATCAACTTGCGTCGCACCGAGCGATCCAGCACCGCCTTGGCGTAGCGGCTGATGTTGGCGGCGCTCGGGGTGTTGTGCACGATCTCGGTGAGGTAGGACAACCCGCCCACCCTGTCCAGGTCTCCGCGCCGCTCCAGGGTTTCTGCCACGGTCAACACATCCACCGTTTCACCGGCGTCACGCATCGCGCGCAGGGTGCGCCAGGTGATGGCGTGACCCAGGTTGGCGAAGTCATCAGGCGCCAGCGGCACGTCGTCCGTGCGCTCCGGGTCCAACAGCGCCGCGCCGATCACGCTCTGCTCGCTTGCGATTGCGTTGATGTCCATCACGCCACCACCTTTTCAGCCATCCTGCCCTTGCTCGTCAGCACCGCCCTGCCGTGTTCGTCCAGCGTCCACAACCCCAGCCAGTTTTCCTCGATGCAGTTGCGGAACGCCTGGCGCCAATCCCGGTATCGCTTGGTGGCCCGACCTCCCGACGAGCCGTACTTGCGGGCGAACTCCTGCCAGGCCAGGACGATAGAGTCCTCGGGGATACCAACTTTTTCGGCGTACTCCCAGACCGGGCGGTAATCGCCAATCGGGCGTTCGTTGTGGGACTTGCACCGCTCCAGGAAGGTGCTCAAGGAGATCGCCGAACCGTTCACGGGTTTTGTGCAAACAGGTTCAGGATGGGCACCACCGACTTGCTCGGGGGTGCTTATTCTTTTCTTCTCTGTCTCTGTCTCTGTCTCTGTCTCTATGGCGTTACTTGTCGGTTGCTGTAACGTTACATCGTCGTTACCGGCTTTCTTTTTGTTTGCCCGATGCCTCGCAACCCGCTCTGCGCTTGAATCTGAGTCGAACTGTCGTTTTTCCCAAGATGCGGGTTTGTTGTCCTGCGTGATGATCCCTTTGTCCAGAAGTCGCGCCTTGGTCTCCATCCATTCGGATTCCGTAACACGCAAAACAAACGCCACTTCTGTTTCGTGTAACGTTACATCACCGTTACTGCAACGCAGGCATAACAACATGACAAAGCGGCGTTGATCGACCTCGGAAAGCATCTGCACCTTCGGGTCATTGGCGAACTCCGCGTACATCCTGAACCATGTGGCAGGCTTGTCTGTTCTCATCTCAACCACCGATTTGGTTTGTGGGGTGCGGGTAGTCCTGAATCGGCAGGACAAGGGAGCGACCCCGTTCCCCGCATTGATCGGAACGCGCCAACCGCTCACGCAGCAGCGCATGGAAAACAAATCCAAGTTCCCTGGCCTCGCTACGCCGGAACTCGTTGAACGCCTTGGTGGTGGCTTCACGCATGGCATCAATGCAACGGTCAAGGTCAGCGTCATTCATGCCACGATCTCCATCTGCCTGGATGCCACCACGATGGGTTCCACCGTCACCACCGCCCTGGCCTGGCCATCCGGCTCCATGCGTTCAGCGGAAAGCTTCCAGACTTGCCGGTCATCCTCGTAGGCGATCCCCTTGAGGGCGTCGATGGTCACTTTGAGCGCGTTGTCCAGGTCGATGCTGCGCACCCGCTCATCCCATCCCTCGCCGAGCTTGCGCATGCGCTGCGCGGCGTCCTGGGGCATGGCCGGGTACAGCTCGATGTGGACATTCACCCGGCCACCCAGCGGCGCGCGCAGGCCGGCGGCCTTGGCCAGCCAACCAACTTCCGACTTGTAGCTCTTAGCCTCTTCGGAGAGCACCACGATGGCGCGGTTGTGGCCCCTGGGCACATAACTGCGCCAATAACGGTTCGTGGAAACCGGGTAGGGAATGGATAGCCTCATTTGCTCCCCCACTTCTCCAGCACCTTCGCCTTCACCTTCTCCCGGAACTTCTCCGGCAGCGCCTCGATGGCCCGGCGGCGCTGTTCGCGCGTCGGAAGCCGCATGATGTCGGCCGCGTAACCATCCACGAACGCCGCGTAGCAGGCATCCAGGTATTCCTGGCTCCATGTCGGGTTGCCGGCGTTCTCGCGGGCGATGGCGCAGTGGTTCATGTCAGCGCCGCCAGGGTGTTGTTCAACGCCTTCATCTCATCCAGGCGCATGACGTTCCACATGGCTTTCTCGCCGTGGATACCGTTGCGGCTGCCTTGGTGGCAGTCCTTGCACAAAGGGATGGCCAGGTAATGCAAGCCCTGGACGATGTGATGGGCATCCGATGGGCCGACCGCGCCGCACACCGCGCAGGGCATTTCCTTGATGCGGTGCAGGTGCTTTTTGTCGCGGACGGTGAGGTGCTTGGAGTTCATTCACCAAACTCCGCCAGCACCGTCTCCACCATCCCCATGCCCGCGTCATCATCCAGATGGGGCCAGAGAAACCGCGTCGCGTAGGTGGAGCGCAGGAAGGTGATGATGGCCTGGGCCACCGGCTCGAAGTCGGCTTGATCCAGGGTTGCCCAGTTGATCGACTTGGGTAGGGCCACGGGCTTGCCCTTCGGGCCGGGCACCAGATCCACATACCCGGCGCCGGTCTTGAGCCAGGCAATCAGATGCTCAATGTCCTGGAACTGCTCCTGGGATTCCAGTAGTGTGTTCAACAGGGCGAAGAAACGGCGGTGATATGGCGCACTGCGCGGCTCCTGCCACGAGAACAACAGGGAGCCGTCGCCGATGGTGTCCAGGCGCTTGCGGAATTTCGCGTAGGCACGCTTGTCCCGATCGGACATGCCTTCCAGTTTGCCGTCCTTGTCGCGCTGTAGGATGACGGTGGGCATCAGTCTTCCGCCTTCCAGGCTGCCGGCGGCTCGCCTTTGAACTCTGGGAACAGGAAGTCACGCGGGGAACACACCGGGCCTTCGGCGCCGCACCATCCACATTTCCCGTTCCACATGCCGACGGCCTGGCTATGGCGTGGCCGACCATACCGCTTGCCGCAGTCCAGACAGATTTCGTGGGGGTAGTAGCGTTGACTCATGCCGGCCTCCGTCGATAAACCACCTTGCCGTCCACCACCAGCGTATCCGCCCCGCCGAAATTCCTGGAGGTATGCACACGCCAAGCGTATTGGCCATAAAGCGCTTTGAGTTTGGCGCGGCGCTTGCGTTGTTTTTCCGCGTTGGTCACGGGCGGCAGGCAAGCTGCGTCACCCTTGCCCTCGCAGGCCCATCCGTAGAGCGCCTGGGGCGTGGACCCCGTGCGGCGGTAGGCGGCGATGCGCAGGATGCCGGCCGCATGCAGTTTGTTGAGTGTGTCCTTCACCACGCCACGGTCACAGAAGATCGTTTCGGCCAAGTCATTGTCCGCATGCCGGCCGGGATGGGCTTCCATGTACTCAAGGATGCGGCGCATGGCCGGCGCCATGCGCTGGCGCAAGCGCCTGTCCAGGATGTAACCCTCGCGGGTGATGAAGGATTGCATCTTGCGCCCCTATTCGGTCCGGTTCGCGCCTTCACCGCTTCCGGTGGGCGGTCTACGCGAGTCGCCTTGTTCTTGGCTGTTGGTTGGGTGATCGGGACACGCCGAAGCGAGGCCCTGGAAGAAAAAAGCCCGCCCCGTCGGGGGCAGGCAAAAACCGCCATTGCGGCGGTCAGGGAGGTTCAGTACATTCGGCCCATCGGAATCAAGGCCATCGCCATGCGCATGCTCGTCATCCTGTTGATACCGCTGGCCGGGTGCTGGAACACGGACAGCCCGGAAGCGCGGCGACAGGCGGCGTTGAGCAAGCTGGACGCCATGGAAGCCATGGAGCGGGGCGACATCATCCGCGCCAGGGCGGAGTGCCAGGCCATCGCGGTGGAAGTGCCCAGTGCCCTGGACGACTGCCTGGGCGCGCTGCGCATCCAGATCGAGATGTCGCAGCAGACCCTCGACGACATCAAGCGACGCCGCCGGGAGTTGTCCGGCAACTGACATCACGCCACCTCCTTGGCGACAGCTTCCGGAACCAGCCGCAAACGCCCCAAGCGCAACGCCGCGCCTAGCACACGATCCACTTGCTCGGGCTTCAGTTCGTCCGGCAACTGGCTGATACGGCCCTCGGTCACACCTAGCGCATCAGCCAGGTCTTTGTGCCGATACCCGAAGAGATTGATGGCTTCCTGTTTGGTCATGGTTAAAGCGTAGCATACTCAAGATGGCTGAAGCATAGCATGCTCAATGGTTATTTCACTAGCCTTGTCCTGGCCGGTTTCGTTGGCGGCCATATAACTTTCGACATATACCGAACTCGGAACCATCAAAGCCGTCATTGCCGCCCTGCGCGGTCAACACCAGTAAAAAATTTTCTCCCGGTACTTGAGTATGCTTTATTTAGCATGCTATATTTGTATCGCCTTCCGGACACCCCCACCAGGAAGACCCAGCAGAAAACGCGCGGATGGTGGCAGGCCCGATGGCTGTAGTGGCAGCAAGGTATCCGGCGCGGACCCCCTCGCGTCGAGGCTGGCAGGATGGGGAAGAACGCAGAGCAGGACAGGCCCGGAGTGCTTTCCGCTCCTCCGCCCGATCTCAGGGTGGGCCGCTAGAGAGAACGGCAGTCCCCAGCCCACGAGGGTAGTCCGATGGGGACCGGAGCCTGGAATTCGTTGCCCTGCGGGAGTCAACAAAACCAGCGAAGCCAAGGGTGCAGCAGACCCCGAGGGCGTGGAAGGCGCCCACCTTTAAGGAGCAGAACATGCCTGAATTTGTGAATGCACTCTGGGACTTGAGAACCTGGTTCGCGCTGATCCTCGGCGTGGCCATCGGCCTGATGGCTGCCAGCCTCATGGTGATGAGCCGCCGCAGCGAGGAATTCGATGACGGCCCGGACACCATCCTGATCCTGCCGCCGGACGAACCGATGGAACAGGTGGACATCGACAAATTCATCCGGAGGTATTCATGAACTCCAACTGGACTGTGAGATTTCCGCGCACCTACCGCGAGGCCACCGGCATGGATTGTCACTTCGAGCGCCACGACCCAGACCGCCTGGTCGGCATCGTCTGCGCCCTGGTCGCCGCATTCGTCGTCGGCATGATGGTTGGGGGGGTGTTGTGACCCGCATCCCCTACCCCATCCGCTCCCCAGAGCGCGAGCGGCTGATAAAAGCCGGGAAGCTGGCGCTCATTGAAATGCTCAAGACCGGGCACAAGGCCACGCCGGCATGGCGCGCGGCCCATGACGCGGTTGAGGAAGTCATCGCGGCCATCGTCGCCAAGCAAGGTATTGAACAGGAGATCAAAGCATGAGCAACGCCCTCGTCACCCTCACCAACAAACTAGCCTCCCGCCTGGATATGGGCGACGGCTCGGGTCTGGTGGAAACCCTCAAGGCCACGGCTTTCAAGGGCCAGGTTTCCGATGCCCAAATGACCGCCCTCATGGTGGTCGCCAATCAATACGGCCTGAACCCCTGGACGAAGGAAATCTACGCCTTCCCCGACAAGAACAACGGCATCGTCCCGGTGGTCGGTGTGGATGGATGGTCGCGCATCATCAACAACCATCCCCAGTTCGACGGCATGGAGTTTGAGCAGGACGACGATTCCTGCACCTGTGTCATTTTCCGCAAGGACCGTGGCCACCCCATCAAGGTCACGGAGTACATGGCCGAGTGCAAGCGCGCGAACGTCGGCCCGTGGTCGAGCCACCCGCGCCGCATGCTCCGGCATAAAGCCATGATCCAGTGTGCCAGGCTGGCCTTCGGCTACGGCGGCATCTACGACCAGGACGAGGCCGAGCGGATTGTCGAAGAGAAGGTCATCACGGGCGAAGTCATCCGCGAAGAACCCAAGGCGCCACCACCCTACCCCGCCGAGCAGATGGCCAAGAACCTGCCGGTTTGGACGGAGATGATGCACACCGGCAAGAAGACCGCCGTGCAAATCATCGCCATGGTGTCGAGCAAGTACACGCTCTCGCCCTCCCAGGTCGCAGCTATCCGTGACGCCGGGGTAGTGGTGGAGCAAGCCCCCGAAGTTGATCCGTTTGTGGCCGAGATGGAATCGGCTGAGAGGGAGACGGCGGAATGAAACGCGATACGACCGGAGGGCCGGCGTTCCCTGTTGTGTTTGAGCACATGGAATGCACATCCGAACAGATGGGCATGAACCTGCGCGACTACTTCGCGGCAGCCGCAATGCAGGGCGACCTGGCCGGGCTTGCGCCAGACCATGACTGGACCCCCTACGCAGAGAAGATGGCCAGGCGGTATTACGCCATGGCTGACGCCATGCTGAAAGAGAAGGACAAATAATGAAATCCGAGACCCTGCAACTCCGGCAAGGCACGGCCGAGTGGCACGCCCACCGCGCCCAGCACTTCAACGCCAGCGACGCCGCCGCCATGATGGGCATGTCCAAGTACAAGACCCGCGCCGAACTGCTGCGCGAGAAGGCTACCGGCATCATCCCCGAAGTGGATGCCGCCACCCAGGCCCGCTTTGACCGTGGACACCAGATCGAAGCCCTGGCACGCCCGTTCGCCGAGGCGCTGATCGGCGATGAACTCTTCCCTGTGGTGCTGTCCGCCGAAGTTGATGGGCTGCCGATGTCCGCCAGCCTGGACGGGTTGACGATGACCGAGGACGTGGCCTGGGAATGCAAGTCGATGAATGCGGAACTGGCCGAGTCCCTTGACCATGGCAACATCCCCATCTCCTACTGGCCGCAGATGGAGCAGGGCCTGATGCTGTCCGGTGCGGAACGCTGCGTCTTCATGGCCAGCGACGGCACCGAGGAAGGCACGCTCTATGCGTGGTACGAGAGCCGGTCAGAGTTACGCAAACAGATACTCTCCGGCTGGAAGCAGTTCGCCGCCGACCTCGCCGCCTACCGCCCCGAGGACGACGTGATCCCCGCCCAGGCCCCGGTCGCAACGTCCCACGAATACCTGCCGTCCGTCACCATCCAGGCCGCCGGCTCCCTCTCCATCCGCGACAACCTCTCCCAGTTCGGCGACGCCCTCACCGCCTACCTGGGGCGCATGCCCAAGAAGCCCGAGAGCGATCAAGACTTCGCCGACCTGGAAGATGCCGTCAAGCGGTTGAAGGCCGCCGAGGAAGCCCTGGACGCCGCCGAGAACGGCGCCCTGGCCCAGGCATCCAGCATCGACGACATGCGCCGCCAGGTCGAACGCTGGCGCGCTCTCGCCCGAGACAACCGGCTGGCCTTCGAGAAACTGGTGAAGTCGGAGAAGGAGAACCGCAAGGCTGCTCTGGTTGGCGCCGCGCGGGATGATCTGCAACAACATCTTCTCAAGCTGAACCAGGCAGTCGGCAACCACATGCCCGCCATCGTCGGCGACTGGGCCGGCGTCATCAAGGGCCTCAAGACCCTATCCAGCATCAAGGACAAATTGGACGGGGAACTGGCCCGCGCCAAGGTCGAGGCCAACCAGATCGCAGACACCATCCAGGAAAACCGCCGCTACCTGATCGCGGATGGGCAAGATTGGGCCTTCCTGTTCCCGGACTTCCGGCAGTGTTGCACCAAGGCCCCGGAAGACTTTGCAAACCTGCTGATGCACCGGATCAACGAGCACAAGCAGCGCGAGGCCGCGAAGCTGGAAGCGGAACGCGAGCGCATCAGGCGCGAAGAGTCCGAGAGGATTACCCGCGAGGCCGCGCGTGCCGACCTCCAAACCAAGGCGCAGGCGGCGCAAGAGGCACGCGAGGCAGAACAACGGGGGAAGACTACGGAAGCGACGCACGCGCAGTCGAACGCGACGGACGCGCCCCAGGCACCCGCAGCCAGTACCCCACAAATTGACGACGGCAAGCGCCTCAAACTGGGCGAACTCAAGGCCATCCTGGCGCCCATCTCCATCGACGCCGATGGCCTGGCCCAACTTGGCATCCACCCGGCGGGCACCGAGAAAGCCGCGAAGCTGTACCGCGCGGCCGACGTGCCGGCGATATGCCGGGCGATCATTGGGCATTTGAATGCCGTTATTGCTGGGCAGTGAGCCATCTAGACGGAGAGAACCATTCTCGCGGAGCGAGCCATTCCACAAGAGAGAACCATTAATGGGAAGCGAGCCAATTAAACCGAGAGAACCAGGTAAGGCAAGCGAGCCATCCAGACGGAGAGAACCATTCTCGCAAAGCGAGCCAGTAATCCAGAGAGAACCAAAGGATACGAGTGAGCCAACCATTCCGAGAGAACCATGTCGTTTGAGCGAACAACCGAAAAAAGAGGACAACCATGACTGACAACGTATTGCGCATGAGCAGAGACATCGCAGCGGCAGCCTCGACACTCTCCGACCAGGAAGCACGGTATCTGGTGGACGCCTACTACATCATGCAGGAAGACAGGAAGCGCGCATGCAGCCAGGGACGCGCCGTGAAGCAATCCGCAGATGAAGAAAATGCCGTCAGCGAGAACAGCGTTATTGCCTGGCTTGCCGAGCAATCCTCCACACTGGAAAAGCAGATCGCGCGCGCCCTGGATAAATACACACAGGCCCATGCCATGGGGTCGTGGATGCGTGAAGTCGTCGGCATCGGCCCCATCATCAGCGCCGGCATGCTGGCACACATCGACATCACCAAGGCGCCCACGGTTGGGCACATCTGGCGGTACGCTGGCCTTGATCCTACATCCAAATGGGAGAAGGGAAAGAAACGCCCATGGAATGCCGGCCTGAAAACCCTGTGCTGGAAAGCTGGACAATCCTTCATGAAGTTCAGCGGCCGGGAAGACTGCTACTACGGTCGCGTCTACCTGGAACGCAAGGCATACGAGATCGCCCGCAATGACCGTGGCGACAACGCTGAATTGGCCGGTCAACTGAAAGAGAAATTCGGCAAATCAACCGAGGCGTTCAAGCATCTGAGCGTAGGCAAGTTGCCACCCGGACAGATCGACGCGCGCGCCAGGCGCTACGCGGTCAAGTTGTTCCTGTCCCACATGCACAACGAATGGTATTTGCGGCACCACGGCACGCCCGCTCCGCTGCCATACCCAATCGCCATTCTTGGTCATGCTCATTTGAAGGTTGCGTAGCCAAACCTCGATAGAGCACCAAACGTCATGAGCGAGCCAGTTCGGCAAAGAGAACCAGCCAGAATGAGCGAGCCAATACATTGTAGAGAACCACACCCGATGAGCGAGCCAAGCCAGCTGAGAGAACCACATTGCTTGAGCGCAACCCCATAGGAATAGAGATGTCAGAGAAACCGATCCTGTTTTCCGCCCCGATGGTCCGAGCGATCCTCGATGGCCGAAAGACGCAAACGCGGCGGATCATGAAGCCGCAGCCTGTCGGACCCGTTTTTATCGCTACCGATCCTAAGACGCCGCGCTATTGCTTGCCCTACAACGAGACGTTGACAATGGGCGGGCTGGCCATGCGTTGCCCATACGGCCAGCCAGGAGACAGGCTCTGGGTCAGAGAAACCTGGAGATACCGCGATTGGACGGACGATGGTGAACCAGAAATCGAGTTCCTGGCTGACGGCGGATCGCGCCTTGTATTCGGGCACAAAATACCGCCAGAATGGGGCGATCGTCTGTCTGACATCTGGGCGGGTCTGTCTGATCCGTCCAATTACGCCATCGACCAGCGGGCGGCAGATCGCCGCTGGCGGCCAGCCATCCACATGCCACGCTGGGCCAGCCGCATCACCCTGGAAATCACCGGAATCCGCGTGGAGATGTTACAGGACATCAGCGAGGCGGATGCGCTGGCCGAAGGTATAGACCCGAAATTTCCACAAGACGAGCAAGTGGCAAATGCAGCAATGATGCGGTATGCGGATATTTGGGAATCCATCAACGGCCCCGGCTCATGGGCCGCGAATCCTTGGGTGTGGGTGGTCGAGTTCAGGAGGATGAAATGACCCGCGACGACATCATCCGTATGGTACGTGAAGTGGCGGACAGCGAAAAAGTTGATCCGGTTTGTAGCCAAGGTGATTTTATCACCCTGACGCCAGACGAACTTGAACGCTTCGTCTCCATGGTTGCTGCCGCCGAACGTGAGGAGTGTGCGAAGGAATGCGATGCTGTTGGCCGTCATCCTCCCGTTGATGAGTGGTCAAAAGGCTATCGTGGTGGAGGACAAGACTGCGCCGCATCAGTCAGATCCAGGTGCAAGAAGTAAGTGAACTCCCTCCCCCTCGCCCAGGCCGCCGCTTTTCTCGGCCTGCATCCCAACACCCTGCAATCGAACCAGTGGCCCCCGCCGTGTGAAGGCGGTTCCTTCCCGCATGGATGCTGGACCCGCGCCACCGTTGTGTCACAACACTGTGACCAGTTGCGTAGTTGCGACATTCTACCAGCACGAAAAATATTTCCTTGGCCTGTTGACCGCATGTACGCATAGCGTGCTATAGTGGGGGCGTGGTGATTGATAGGAGGTTGAGATGAACGAAATCCTGATCGAAGTCCGCAACGTCTACGGTGTCCCGACCGTCTACCCGGTCAACGAGGCAGCCCGCCTCCTGGCCGAGATCGCCGGCACCAAGACCTTGACCCACGTAACTCTGGCCCTGGCGGAACGGATGGGCTTCTCCATCAAGGAGTCAGCCAAGGCCCGGACCAAGTACGGCATGAAGGAGGTGGCATGACCAACAGCACTTTCTTCCACGACGGGTTCCGCGACGGGCGCGACTGCCTGCCGCCCAGCCCGCCGGACATTCCCGTTCTCGCCGACGAATACATGGCCGGGTTTGGCGCCGGCCTGGTAGCGGCTTGGGATGCCATCCCGGCCGAAGAGCGGCGCGATCTGACCAAAGACTTCGCCAAAGGCTTCAATGAAGTGGTGAACAAATGAGCACTACCAAACCAAAGCGTCCGCGTAAGAGCATCATCGGCGACAAATTCGAGGCCATCGGGGAAAAGGACAACGTGTTTTTTGAACACATCTTCTGGGTCGATGGCCCTGGCCTCGATCTGGTTGCGTGTGCCAGTAAGGCCGATGCGGAAATGATTGCCGCCGCCCTGAATATGGCGGCCCGCGCCACCAGCTTGAAGCGGAAAGCGAAAGACCTTGCCTACAACCTGGAAGCCATCAGCGAACTTTTCGAGGATTGAACCATGAGTACCATCCTCAACAACGACGTTTCCCGCGAGGTCGCCAAGATCGTCCTCAAGGCCAAGTACCCGAACCTGTCCATACTGGAACCCGGCGACAGCGCCCTCGTGGTGGCCGCCAAGAACATCCGCGCCGAACTCAAGGCGGACTATCCGGGCGTGAAGTTCTCTGTGCGCTCCGAGCGATTCTCAATGGGCAACGCGATCCGCGTCGGCTGGACCGATGGGCCGAACGCTGCGCAGGTTGAGGCCATCACCAACAAGTACAAGCAAGGCAGTTTCAACGGCATGGAGGACATCTACGAGTACAGCCGCTCCGATTGGAAGGATGCATTCGGCAGTGCGAAGTACATCACCACCAACCGGGGACAGTCGGAAAGCCTGGTTGCTTCGGCCATCGAGGCGGTCTACGCCAAACTGCGCGGCAACTTTGAGCGCGACGGCATCGCCAAGCCGACGGTCGAGCAGTACAAGACCGGCTCTCTCTGGCGCGTGCAACTGTCCGGCCTGCACGTTTGCGGTGGCGAGTCGGTGCAGGATGAAGTGAGCCGCTACCTGCGGAAACTCAGCCGGTCCTTGCCGGCCAACGCGCGCAAACATGCTGACCAACAGAAAGAGCAGAAAGAGGAAGTTGCTGAAGCCAAGCCGAACAAACGCGCAGCCAATTACAACAAGTCTCCTGGCCGCGCGGTAAGGATGGCGCGCGCCGCTCGGTCGGCTATGAAACGTGGTTATTTTTAGGAGTTATTATGAGCAAGCACACACGTGGACCATGGACCGTCGATGAAAACGAGATGATGGGCCGCGACATAATCTCAGTTGGTAGCAAGGCGATTATTTGTACGCAGGTTTACAGTCCCGACGATGCTCGCCTGATTGCCGCAGCGCCGGAACTGTTGCTCGCTTTGGTTGAAATCTTGAGCCAAATCGACCAAGGCGGAAGTGGTGGTAAGGTGTTCTCACGGGATTACTGCATCAAGGCCGCCCGCGCCGCCGTCTCAAGAGCAACATGACCAAGCCCACACCCTCACAAATCCGCGACGCCCGCCAGGCCGCCAACCTCACCCAAGTGGCGGCCGGCGCCCTGGTCTATCACGCGCGCCGGGCATGGCAGGACTGGGAACTCGGCCAGCGCCCCATGGACCCGGCCGTGTTTGAACTGTTCCTCATCAAGACCGGGCAGATCACCGCGCCTTCTCCGCCAACTCTTCCATCACCCGGCGCTTCTTCTCCATCTGCGCCTGGGCCTTCTCCTGGTACTCGGCCTCGCTGATCCCTTGCCGCGCGAACTCGCGGCGCAACTTGTTGATGTTGGCGTCGATCTCCATCACCTTGGCCTGGGCCGCGCGCTTGGCGTTGTACTGGAGAACGTCCTTCGGGTAGCTGCCAAGCTTGAAGCCAACCGACGAGGCCATGGCCTGGGCCATGGATTGTTCGCGGCCGAAGGGGTCGGTCTTGCCGCCGCCCGCGCTGGTCACCGATGTCCAGGCATGCGTCCCTGGCAGGAACGCGATGTTGGGCGCCAATGCCTTGTAGAGATGGTCGAACACCTTGCCGGCCATCTCGGTTCCGGTATCGGTTTCCTGGGTCACGGGCTTGCCGGTGAATGCGGACTTGTTCAGCGCCAACTCGCCCAGCAGGGCCAGCGGGCCGGACGGCACCACGGCCGGAGGCACCGGCACGGCGGTATTGGGTTGGCCCACGTCGAAGATGTCGCCCACCGGCACGAAGCGGCGGATATCCAGGAACACCGGAGATCCGTGCTCGTCGTTCCACGGCATGCGGATCAGCTTCGGCACGATGCCCCAGATGGAGCCGGACTTCTCTTCCGGCAGTAGCTTGCGTTCGTCGTCCTCGTCGCCGCCGGAGAGCGCGTAGCCGATGGCGTTGAGCGCGCCCAGCACCAGGCCAAGCTTCATCAGCTTCCACGGCTTGTTCGCGGCGACATCCAGCAGCATCGGCACCGAGCGATAGGTGAAGGCGATGAAGGGGAACGCGGTGTTCCGCATCATCTGCACCCACGGGGCGTTGATGTGGTAGTCCAGGAATGACTTGCGCGCCACCTTGCCGGCTTCCAGATCATTGATGCCGTCCTCCTTGGCCTTGAGCCAGGCCGCCAGGCGGAAGACTTGATCCTCGGCTTCGTACATGCCGATCAGGTTGCGCGCCTCCTGCACCACCTTGCCGCCGGGCGTAGAACCCTTGAACGCATCCCAGGCTTCACCGAATTTCAGGCGCATCAACTTCTGCACCGCCGCCATGACGCCGATCTGGTTGGCCGTGTTCTGGCCGGTCAAGCCCAGTTCGTTTTCCAGGGCCTCGATCAGGGGCAGCATCTGCTCCTTCTGGATTTCCTGGGTGATCCATGTGCCGATGCCGCCGCCGGAATCCTGGTAGCGGTTGAGGATTTCCCGCGCCGCCTCGCGGTCGGCGATACCGGCCCGAGAAGCAACATTGCCGGTGCGGCCGATGATGCCCTTGCCGTCGCGTTCACTGGCAGCCAACAGGATGCGCAGGGATTTGAGAATGTGCCCGGCGCCCACGTCATGCCAGTCGGCCATCACGAAGTTGGCCATGACGTTGTTCATGTGGACGGCCGGGGATAGCGCGGTCTTGGAAGTCTTCCAGGCGGAATGCAAAGCCGCGTAGGTTTCGCCCAGGGGCTGGAAGCGGAAGCCCACGGTCTGGCGCACGTCGTTCCAGATCGGGCCTGGCAGGTAGCGGCCGGCGAGCTTGCCGTACTTCATGACGTTGGTGCCGGGAATCTTGGTGTCCGGAACCTTGACCCATTCTTCCGGCGCGAAGGCGTCGCGCATGCGCTCGGAGGCTTCCACCACCGGGCCGGTCACGCGGGACGGGTCGATGACGGCATGGTTATCCGCCAGCCAGTTCAGGTAGCGCCCGGTCTCGATGTCCTGGATCATGCCGTGCAGGGTGCGCGCAATGGCGAAGCGGGCCTCGTCCACCTCGCCCATGGTCTCCCGCTCCTGCTTGGTGAAGTCGCGCCACAGGACGAGCTTGTCGCCCTGGGTATCGCGCACCTGCCAGGTTCCATTCCGCTCCCAGTCCTTGAGCTTGGTCGGGATGGCCTCGCCGGCAGGCCAGTACGCCACTTCCAGCAGACGGCCGGGCGAACGGTCGCCGATGCCGGCCATGGGCGTCGTGCCCTCGCCGGTATGCGCCCGGCGTTCCAGGCGGATGAATTGCTCGCCCTTCAAGCCCTTGTCCGCCTTGCCGGCCTGGAGCTTGCGCTGCCACCACTCCGGCGCCACGTTCTGGATGGACTTCATAGCCACGTCCAGCACCATGCCTCGCCCCTTGTACTGGTCGCCCAGGATGGCGATGGCGCGCTGCCGTTTCGCCTTCTCGCGGCCAGGCATCTCTTCCATGTGCTTGGCGTAGGAGCGGCGCAGGTAGGCGTAGCGATGCTTCTTGTAGGTCTCGGCGTCCAACTGACCCAGGCGTACCGCTTCCTGGGAAAGTTTGTCGATCATTTCCCGAACATCCTTGAGCACCGCCACGGACTCAGGCGGCAACTGCGCTTCCAGGTAGTCTGCCGCCTGCGTGTTGTCGTTGTTCATCCACTCGTAGGCGACCCGGCTTTCGGCGCGGGTCAGGCTGGCGAGTTTGTCAATCAACTGTTCCGTCTTGCGCAACTGCACGCGCTTCCTGCCCTGCATCATGGCGCGCTGATCCAGCACGGCGCCCGGAACCCCGTAGTCCGCCACCACCCCGGCCTTCACCTTCTCAGGGGTCAACGCATCCAGCAGCTTGCCGGCCTTGGTATAGAGCGCCTGCGTCGCCCGGTCGAAGCGAACCAGCTTCACCCCGGCTTTCGTGATGGCATCCAGCGGCCGCCACTTGGCGGTGGTGTCGGCCAGGATGGCGTCGGCGCGTTGGGCGGCGTCGGGTTGGGTAGATCGGCTCAAACTGATGTCTGGATTGGCGTGATTGAAGGTGCCGATGTTGCCGATGGCGGACTTGATCTGTGTGGACTCAATCGCGATTAACGCATCCTGGTTCTGAAACTCAGTTGAAGCGCGTTCGTTGTACTCGTCGTGGACAATCTTGATGCCGTCCTTGTTAATATCAGATAGCCACTTCCGGTAGGCGTCCACCTCTGCTTGTCCTAGTTTTCGCCCATCATCTTTGCCGTTTGCCAACAGGCGCGCGCGCCGCTGGAGCAAGCTAAATGTGGTTTCTTGCAGATTCTTGATCGACAGGAAAACAGGGTAAACAGCACCACCAAACCCGGAATGGTTGGCGTACATCTGCGCACCTTCTTTTCCACGGTTCGTGCTGAACCAACTTCCTAGCGTGTCAATCGAGTGCGGCCTGAATTGAGTGGTGAACAGTCTATCAAATACCTTGATGTCTCCCATGTTCTTCACCCTATCAGTGTCAGGATGGGCGATGGTGCCGTGGTACACCACCAGCGGCTCTCCGTTCTCGTCCACCACCTTCGATGCGTTGGCGGGGTCATTCTCCCAATCCCCGAACCACTTCTTGAACTCAGGCGTCCGGACTTGGCGCCACTGCGCAGCGCTCAGATTGGACGGCTTGCCGTTGGGTGCGCGAAGCGTTCCAGCACGAGACATCATCGCCTCCGCCGGATGCTTCTTGCGCCACAGCGCCGCCAGCTTCTCGAACAGCGGGTAGTCCCTCGCAAGCAAGTCCTCGATGTCCTTGAACCCACGGGCGCGGGCTTCGGTATTCAGCCACCGCTCCTGCGCCGGCAGATCGTCGGCGAGGCGGCGAAGCTGGCTCAACGCCGTGGCGCCGGCCAGGTTGCCACCGGGCGGTCCGTTCCGGACAAACTCCCGCGCGCGCTTCACGATGTCGGCGGCGAACAAGTCCGCTTGCGCCTGTTCGGACAGCGTGCCATTCAAGGCGGCAGTGAGCCACCGCGCCAGGTTGGTGAAGCCATGCTTGCCCAGCCAATCGCGCAGGGCCAGCACCAGGCCGCGCCAACCTTTCAGCGCGGTCAATTCCTTGGCATCCATGTCGGCCAGGATTTCCTCGGTGGCGTCGAGGTAGTTGATCTTGTTGCGCTTGCCCAGCTCATGCGCCTGCTTGCGGATGCGGGCGTTGCGCGCCCAGATGCTTTGCAGCACGCGGCGCTTGCCTTCCTTGCCCAGCAGTCCAAGCAGCCCGTAGTGGGTGACTTCGTGGGTGGCCAGGACGTGTTCTGCCCGTTCCTCATTGGCCAGGCCAGAAGCGAACAGGTAGATCTCGCCGTTATGGGTGGCGCCTTCTGCGTCGTCCATGGCGCCGGCCCGCTCGATGAAATCAAACAAGCGATTCTGTGCCGGATCGGTCTGGTCAAGGTCGCGCGGGGATGCCAATACGCGCACTTCCGGCAGATTGGTCATGGCCTTGGAGATCCTTGCCACAACGGCTTTCAGGTCTCGAATGGACATGCCGCCGCCGGATCCGCCCCTGGAAAGCATCGTCGTCTGGTTCAGGAACTCTATTCCAAACAGCTTCCCACCGGCGCCAGGTTCGGGCGCCACAACAGGCAGGCCGGTAGCCGGGTCGATCTGCACAGCTTCCCAGCGGTCCAGCATGGCATCAGAGAACAGGCGCCACGGGATCATCGAAAGCTTGGCGGCCCGTTCGCTCTCCGCCGCGACAACCAGGGTCTCCCCGGTCTGGGTGTTCCGCAGGGCCCATTTCATGGCGGCCCCGGAATTCGCGGCAATGCTGGCCTCAAGCGCCTTCAATTCGGCCCGCTTGTCGGCCATGGCCTGGGAGAACTGGAACGGCGCATCCAGTCGGCCGGCCAGGGAGTCCTGTTTGTCGGTAGCGTCCTGAATGGACTGGCGCAAGTTCGCCGGGGCCCTGGCAACGGTGGCCAGTAGGTTGGTCGCGCGCATCGACATGCCGACCGGATCTTCTTCTGTCGAGAACGCCAGGCCGCCATACATATCCATGGGCAATTCGCCCAGGCTGATGGAAAAGCGATACTCGACACCAGCCAGGTCAGAGCGCCTGATCTCGCCACGGAAGAGGACGGGGAAACCAGAAATCTCGCCGATCCTGACGGCGCCCTCCTGAACTTTGGCGATCAACGGCTTGGCCGCCGCGAAGACGGCCTCGCCCCATTCCTTGCGCTTTTCAAAGGTGGTGTTGCCCACCTTGGCGCGGAACTTTTCACCGGCCAGGTCTTGCACCTTGGCGGCGAATTTCTCCGCATCTTTCAGCAGGGCCGTGGAGCTTCTGATCGTTTCGCCGGCCAGGGTGTAGGACTGCTTCATCCTGGCCCGGGCTTCTTCGTGGGCCCGGAAGAGCCGTTCCAGTTTCTCCAGATCGGCCTTCAATCCGGCGGCTTCCATGAGGCGCGGGTCATCGGCCAGCATGGCGGATGCCTGTTGCAGGGTGCTGGTTTCTGACAGGTCTTCGATCTCCCGGAGGTTCGCGTCACCAGACAGGGCCTGGTCGATGAAGAACTGTTTGCGCGCCAGGATCGACCACATTTGCTCGTCGTAGGTGCCCTTCATGGCGTGGGCGTAAACCTGCACCGTTTTGTTCTTGTTCCCCTGGCGGATGATGCGGCCCTCGCGCTGTTCAAGGTCGGCGGGATACCAGGGTGCGTCCAGGTGATGCAGGGCGATGAGTCGCTGTTGAGCGTTCACGCCGGTGCCCATGTTCTTGCTGGACCCGACCAGGATGCGCACCCGGCCGGCGTTCACGTCCTTGAACAGTTTCAGCTTGGCAGAACTCTTCTTGTGATCGGACATGAACGCGACTTCGGACAGGGGGATTCCAGCGTCACGTAGGCGCTTCTCAAACCAGGCCCGGGCGTTGAATCCACGGCGCTCCGTGACGCCGGCCCCAAAGCCAAGGTCCGAGAAGACCATCTGGGCGGCGCCCTTCTTGGGCTCCGGCTTGCCGTCCTTGTCGGTGTATTCCAGGCTGGAAGTTTCGTGATAGACGCGAATCAACTCGTCAATCATGCGGTTCAGCTTGGAATCCGGGTCACTCGGCAGACTGGGTTCCATGAACCGCATGTCGATGGCGGCCAGGCGCCCATCGGTGATGATGTTGATCACCGGATCCGGGTTGTTGGGCTGGTCCTTGCTGGGTTTCCATTTCCGGGACGCGACCATGCGGGGCTGCAATTCCTGCTTCAAGAACGACACATACAGGTCGGTCTTGGGCGCCACCATCAGTTTGCGCGATCCGCCCTGAACCTTGGGCCGCTTGTCGCCCAGCATGGCGGCCAGGTGGTCAGAAGTCAGCACGTCGGCGAACTCGCGGAACATCTGCACCAGTTCGCCCACGTTGACGAACTTGTTGAACCGGGTAACCGGCTCGTAGCCACCGGCGGCCGTCTGTTCCAGGTCGGTGCTTTCCTTGCCGAATTGCGCGGACCAGGAATCGAAGTCGTCCAGGCCGGCGTCCTCCAGCGCGCCGACATTCATGAACTTCTGCACGGAGAACAGTTCCGCCATGGTGTTGGTCACCGGCGTGCCGGACGCCATCACCAGGGACCGCCCCGGGCGCCTCTGTTCCAGCCAGCGGGTCTTCATCCACAGGTCGAAAGCCTTGTCTGAGCCGTTGCTGTCAACGCCCTTTACCTGGCGGTTGGTGGTGAATGCCAGCTTCCGGTATTCGTGGGCCTCGTCCACATACAGGAAATCCACTCCCAACTCGTCGAAGCGAACATTCTTGTCCTTGCCGGCGCCCGACATGGCGGCCGCCAACTTCTGCTCCAGGCGCTCGATCTTCTTCTCGATCTGCTTGACCTTGAAGTTCTTCTTGCCTGGCTCCGCATCGGCATTCGCCTCGTCCAGTGCCGCCCGCAGATAATCAAGCTCGTTCTCGATCATCTTCCGCTTGAACTCTGGATCCAGGTCGAGCAGCTTGAAGGCGGAATGGGTGATGACCACCCCATCCAGGTCTGACGTTGCCACGCGAGAAACCCAGCGGCGCCGGTTGTCGGTGTGGAAATTCTTCTCGTCAGCCACCATCAGGCGGGCCGCCGGGTAAATGTCCAGCCACTCGCTGGCCATCTGCGCCAGCATGTGATTCGGCACCACGATCATGGGCTTTCTGATGAGCCCAAGGCGCTTCTGTTCCATGGCGGAGATGACCATCTGGGCCGTCTTGCCGGATCCAACGGCATGCGCCAGGTAGGTATTGCCGGACTGGACGATGCGCCACGCGCCCCGGCGGACATGCGGGAACGCCTTCCGCTGCCAGGCAGAGGACGCCCCGGGCAACGTCATGTGAGAGCCATCAAACTTGCGCGGCACGATGGCGTTGAATTTGTCGTTGTAGATCGGCACCAGGGTATCGACTCGGCCGGCGTCGGCCCAAAGCCAGTCGCTGAATGCCTCGCGCATCTGGGCAAGCTTCTGGTTCGCCGCCTCGGTGGCATCCGGGTCGAACTCCGTCCGCTTGTCATTGCCGCTGCCGACTGTCCTGGTGACCCTGATCGGCGCTCCGGATAGCCCGGCCGCCAGGATCTCATCGGCCGATCTCTTAGACGTGCCCCAATCCTGGGTGGCCTGGGGCGTGCCATACCCGGCCGTGGCCGACACGATCCATTGCCCGGCCGCTTCGTTGTAGGTGATCTTGGCGGTTACCCCGGCCTTCTCCAGCAAGAATTGCTCATACACGGACCCCGGGATCCAGGGCATGCCAAGCTGAACCGTGATGTCGGCGTGCGTCTTCGGCGCGGGCTGCGCATCGCGCAGGGCCTGGACGTTGCGCTCGAATCGCCGGTCATTCTTGGCGGCCTCGATGGCAGCGGCCAACTTCTTCTTGACGTTGCCCGACAGATACTCATCGGCCATGACCCAGCCGGAAGACGGGTCTTCATAGATGGAGGCGCCCAGGGCGGCGATGGCTTCCTCGTCTTCCACCCCGAGACGGTCGGCGACCATGCCAATGTCAACAGTTCCGATGTCGTTCAGGACGGACAACAGGGCATCGTGCGGCGTCTGAATCTCCGCCTGGGCCGGCTTGCCCAGCACCCGGTCGCGCAGGAAAGCGGACTCCGTGATCTCCCCGCTGTCGTCGTTGACATCTTCCAGGGCCATGACACGGGTGTATTCCGGATCATCGTCCAGCTTCGACAGCAACGGGAACCGCTTGTAGCTGCGCTCGTCCTCGTAGGTTTCGCCGGTTTCATCGTCCGTCACCTTCTCGGTGCGCTTGTATTCCTTAAACTGGTTGATGCGGCCATGCTTGGCGACGAAGGCGCGATAGGCTTTCTGCAACGCGGCCAGGGACTTCTCCCAGTTGCCCTCGTTCAACTGGTCGTAGTGCGCCTGTTTCAGCGCGTCGCGCAGGCCGACAAAATCCTTGAGCAGAGCGATGTCCTTCTCGCTCTTCTTCTCCACGCGCACGCCCACCCCGTTCTCGCGCTGCATCAGCACTCCGGCATCGGTGACGTAGTAGTTGCCTTCCTTCTGCGCTTTCGGGTTGAAGTCGATCTCGCGCACCTTGGCCGCCTCGGCGGCGCTGCCGCGCTCCACGCGCAGGATGTCCTGGGGCAGGTTGTCCACGGCCTTGTCAAACTGGGCCTCGATGTCGCCGGACAACGGCTCGACGGTGTACTCCTTGTCGCCGTACATGCTGCCGGCGTCGGAGTGCTTGCCCAGTACCATCTCGGGATGGGCGGCGAAGTATTCGTTGATGTTGTACTGGGTGCCGTTGATGGTGATGGGCACGGACTTGACCCAGGCTTGGCCGTGCTCGAATGTTTCGCCGGGCACTTTCTTGCGCAGGAAGAGAACGTCTGTCACCACTTCCGTGCCGGCGTTCTTCTGGAACGCGGTCTGCGGCAGGCGGATGGCCCCCACCAGATCAGCCCGCTCCGACATCCAGGCGCGCGCCTTGTCGTTGAGCTTGTCCATGGTGTAGCGGCTGGAGACGAACATCACCAGGCCGCCGGGCTGCACCGAGTCAATCGTCTTGGCGAAGAAATAGTCATGCAGGGCAAAGCCCAGCTTGCGGTATTTCGGGTCCGCCAGGATTGGGGTCTGGCCGAATGGCGGGTTGCCGGCCGCCACGGTGAAGAAGTTGGGCGGCAACTGGGTATCCACGAAGGATTCGACCAGGATGCGCTCGTCCGGGAACAACTGCTTGAGGATGCCGCCCGTGATGGAATCGAACTCGATGCCGGTGTAGCTGGAGTTGTGCGCCATGGCCTGGGGCATCAAGCCGGGGAACACGCCGATACCGGCGCCGGGTTCCAGCACATAACCACCCTTGAAGCCCATGCGCTCCATGCCGCGCCACATGGCCTTGACCACGGGCTTGCTGGTGTAGTGCGCGTACTGGGTGGATCGGGAAGCCTCCGCCCATTCCTGGTCGGTCATGACGGCCTGGAGGCGGTCGCGCAGTTCCAGCCACTTGCGGGTCGCGGGTGCCGGGCGGGCCTTGTCCAGCATCTCCCGCGTGATGTTGCCGACCGTGTACCAGTTCAAATCCGGGTTGCGGTAGTGCAGCACGCTGAACGCGGGGCGATATTCGCCGTAGCGCGCATTCGTCAGGTAGGGCTTATCGCCCAGGTTGGCGATGGCTTCGTCGTAGTCAAGTAGGGCTTGAGCGGCGCCATCCAACTTGTCGCCGAACAGGGTATTGGCGATCTCCGATGCTCCCCAGCCGATGAACTTGGCCAGCACCGCTTGTTCCTCGCGCGTGGCCTGGCGGCCGTCCGCTTCCAGCTTCTTGAGCAGTTCCACCGCCTCGACGTTCTGCTCCGCCTTCTTGGCCCATGAACCCTCATAGGTCAGGTCGTTGTCGCCGAAGACGAAGTTGCGCCCGGTCTTGGGTGGAATGTCGCGCCCGGCCGGCGGGGCTTTCTTGGGCGGCTTGGCGGGGGTTACTTCTTCGGGGGTTTCTTGCCCTTGCTCGGCATCGTCCGGTCCCTTCGCGGGCTGGTTGAAATCGAAACCGCCCTGCTTCGGCGGCTTGGCGGCGGCCGTGAACAGGTCGCCCTGCTGGTCGCGGTTCTCGATGTTCTCGATGGCCTGCTGGGCGGCGGCGGCGTAATCGGCCGGGGTGATCTTGTTCCAGTGGGTGCGGACGAACTCGTCGTCGTGCTTCTTGAGCCGGGCCTGGGCCTGGGCGATCAACGCCTTGGCGGCCTTGGTGCCCTTCTCGTACAGGGCTTCAAGAATCTTGATGAGCGCCGGCATGAGCTTGGCGCTCTCTTCCGGGGTGAGCATGCGCACGCCGCCAACCTTGGCGTAATACTGGCGCAGCACGGCGCCGAACTCAGCCAGGCCCTCCTGTAGCTTTTCGTCCGGGGTCAGTCGTCCGTCGGGAACTCCAGCATCTCGGCCAGCACGACCTCCCGGTTCATTGACGTTGCCGTCTCCAGCCTGGCCGCGCACTCCACCGGCCCCAGTTTGTCCCACTTCCCTCGGAGGCGATCTTCCTGCGTCATCGACACCACCGCGTCGGAGATTTCCTCCGCCCTGGTCGTCACGAACTCGTCCAGTTCCCCGCTCGTCGCCAGCCGGCGGTACAGCGTCGGGGACTTGTCCTTGAGTGCTGCTTTCACGAGACTTTGCATTGACATCTTGACCCCCTTCTTTGCTTCCAGTATAGGGCTTGGCACCGCCTTGTGGTACAGTTTCCTTGGAAGGAGAGCCCATGAAAGTTCCTGAGAAATTCCCCCCCGGTTGCAAGTTCTTCGATTCGTTTGGCGGCGAAGACAGGGTGGTATTCCCTGACGGCAAGGTGTTCGGCCTCTCGCTCTCCGGTGAGTTGGTGCCCAAGGGTTTGCCTCGCTCTGCCTCGCTCCTGCCGTCCGACGAAGCGGCCTTCCGCAAGTCGGCGGAAGCCTGGCGCGAGTCGGCGGAAGCGCGGGCCTCGAAAGCGGCCGTGTAGAACTCCTGCATCGCGTCGTTGATCTCGCGCGCGAGTGCGCTCCCTTCGGGCGCATCCCGGAAGGCTTCATAGAGTTTGTGGCCTTGCGCTTCCTTGGCGGCCAGCATCGAGGGAATGTTGATCTGGATTTCCGCGATCACGCCGCCCGGCAAAACCACATTCACCAGAACATCCGCATACCCGCCATACTTGCGGCGGTCCTCCGGCGCCAGGTCTTGCCCGCGCGAGCGCAGCGGCGTGTCGCCCGTCCGGTTCTTCGGGGCGCGCAGTAGATCAAACTCCTTTTCGATCTCATCCATCACGCGCTGGGCATCGGAATAGCTCGACACCACGATGGTCGAGCGCAGCATGTCTTTCATGCCGTCGATGTCAAATTTCTCTTCTTTCACCAACTTCGGAACGGCCCGCTTGAGTCCCTTGACGGGCGCCAACTGCTGGCCGATTGCGCCGGCACGCCGGGCAATGTCGATGACCTTCTGGTCATAACCCGCCTTGGCCGCCTCGGCGCGCTCGATAAGCGGATTCAGCAACGCCAGGGCGCGCGCGCGCTCTTCCTCGGTAATAACCGGGTCGGACTTCTCGGCGTAATACTTGCGAACATACTCATCAGCGCGTTCCAGCACATCGGCCGCGATGTAGTTCTCGATGCCACCGGGATTGAAATTGTCGCCGTGGTCGTCGCCTTTCCGGTACTGGTACGGGCGGCCGTCGATCAGGACGGATTGTTCCCCTTCGCCGCCTTGAGCGCCGCCTTGATCGCGCGCTTCATCGCCGGGCTGCCGTCGATCTTGCCCGCCAGTTTCCTGATTGCGGGATAGCTTGGGTTCGGTTTCTGCATCATCAACTCCTCGCGCGGCGGTCAACAGTTCGCCCTTGCTCGGCGCGCGCGTCTCGCCCATCAAGGAAGTTTGCGCCGGGTGTCCGGCGGCTTCCAGGACACTGAAATATTCCTGGAGGAAGTCGGCGATCTTGCGCGGCCGGCGGATATTGTCCGCCAGGAATTGCAGCAACTCCCGCGTCTCGGGCGAATACTGATCCCCGAACATGCCGGACTGGGCCAGGGCATCCTCGACGGAACGGCCCGCGTCCTTGATGCGCGATAGTTCCTCGACGGCGGCCATCAGGTCGGGCGTGATGTCGGCATCGAACATCGACCCTTCGGCGATAGCCTGGCGCGACTTGGCGACAGCCGGCGCGGCGCGCATCAGCGCATTGGAGATACCGCGCAGGTTGTTGTCCAGGCTCTCGACCATGCGCAGCAGCACCGGGGAATCGCCGTAGGCTTTCGCCAGGATGGCGTTGCGCATGCGGATGTAGCCGGACTGGGAAAGCTGGCCGGTGGCGTCGATCATGCCGGATTGTTCCGTGCCCGGCAGGGACGCCATGAAGCGGCGCACGAAACCGCGCGAGGAACCGGAAGTGAAGTCGCCGGCCTCGTCCGGGTTGAGATCGTCCAGGCTGTCGATGCGCGCGGAATCGGCGCGGGCCTGTTCGCTCGGCGACATCTGTGCCACGGTGGAGGCGTTGGCCTGGCGGGCGAACTCGGCGCGGTCAACCGGGGTAGTGCGCACCCTAATCAGGATTGGTTTTTTCATGCCGGCCACTTGATCCGGCGTAAAACCATAACGATCCGCTTTGGCAGTTATACTCTCTCGATATTTCCCGGCCTTAAATCCGTTTGCTTCATACACACGCTTTATCGCCAGCGTGCGCCCCGTCCCCGACTCAACCAATCCGTCCTCTCCGGCGATTGGCGCTCCGTGCGCAACGAGCGGCGATTCTCCCAGTAAGTCTGGGTCAAGTTTTTGAGCAATCGTGGATACCTGCATTTCGTAACCGGCTCTGTCAGAGCGTGATCGCGGTTGCATGTCTGGTGGGTATATCGGGTTTGGACGAAGATTTGTGTCGTGGCTGGGTTGCAAATCATCCGCCTCGATCAAGGCCCAATAGCCGTCTAGCTTTACGCCGGCCTCGGTCGAGAATTGTGTGTTGGCGCCTCGCTGTAGTTTCGGCCAGGTCTTGGTGATGGCCTCGCGCTCTTCCATCAGGCCCGCCAGCTTGCTCTCAACCTCCGCGCGCTCGGCGTCGAACATCGGGCCGTAGTCCGGCTGCGCAAGTTCGTTCTTGCGTTGCAGCAGGACCTCACCCTCGGTATCTAGAGCGGCCACGCGATCCAGGGCGGTGATTGGCTTGATGTCCGCCAGGGCTTGCTCGGCGGCGGTGGGCTTGGGTGCGACGGGCGCATCGAAGGCAGTGGGGGCTGGTTGGGTGAGGATGTCGTCGGCGGGGAGATCTGCATCCTGGTCCGTCCCTTTGATCGCGCTTTTCCCATACGACCACGCTGCGGCCGGCACCTCGATTCCGGCGCCGCCAAGCTCGCCAAGCATTTCCATGCCAACATCAGCAAGATCGACAGCGCCATAGCCGGCATATTGACCGGCCGCCTCGGATGCGCCACCGCCCGCCACATCCAGCCCCACGGCCTTGGCGCCTGTGCCGATCTTCTGCGGGATGGTGCGCGCCTTGGTGATTTCCTTGGCGCGACTGGCGATTTGCGCGGCATTCGCTCCAACACCAAGTTCCGCGCGGGCGGCTTTCTCTGCGGCGCGCGCCGGGCCGGTAGCCAAACGACCGGCGCCAAGCGTGAATGCAGCATCGACGGCGGATGTCGTCGTCGCCTTGGTTCGCACATCGGACAAGGCGCCATCCATGAACTTCTTGTCAACCAACAAGGCGGCGACATTCTGTTCATTGTTTTCCAGGCCGCGCCGTTGCAACTCCTTGCCGATGGTGCCGATGAATTCAGAGCCAGCCTCCATGGGCCATTCGCCAGCAAACCCACCCGCCAGGCCGCCAGTGATTGCGCCCGCAGCGGTTCCGGCCGGACCCAATAACGAACCAGCAAGCGCGCCTGTTTTCGCGCCACCCATCATGCCGACGATGGACGGCGCCATGTTGGCGATCTGCGAGGCCGTCAGGTAGGCCGTTCCCTTCGGGTTGGTGATGGCCTGCTCGCCAACTGTCCAGATCGTCTTGCCGATGGCGGCGAGCTTGTCCACAGGGTTGTCGGACCAAGCCCCGGCTTGCTCGTACTCCTTGGCCGGGCCGGCAAAGGCGTGCTCGACCGCCGCCATTTCCTTGGGTTTCGGCTTGTTTTGGTCTTGCAGGGCGCGGCTGATAAGCGGAGGCGCATTCTTGTCGAATGATCCGGTCGCCACATCGCCCGACAGACGCGCGGCGGTAAGCGCGGATTTCGCCCCACCCACAGCCAGATCGGCGGCGTTGGAAAAAAAACCCTTGTCCTGGGGGTCTTCTGGTTTGCCGCCCTTGATCCCGTGCTTCTTCAGGATGGCATCAAACGGATCGTATTCGGTTTGTTCTTGGGACTGAATTCCGTGCTTGGCGAGAATATCGTCGAACTGGCTCATGGCGTGGCACCTGACCTGTAACTACGGTCATCGTGCCACGCATGGGAGGCTTTACTTCACGATGCCGGCGGACCTTGCCGCGTTGGTCAATTCCTGCATTGCCTGCTTATTGCCTGCGGCCTTGGCCTTGTTGAAGGCATTGACATAGGAATCATAGCCGGAGGCGCTTGGTTGCTGTGCGCCGCCACCAAGATACATGGCCAACCCCTTGTTGGTATCGGTGATGCCGTTCTTCGACATCCACTGCATGAACTCGCGTTCTTTTGCTTGATCCCGGTTGACGACCTGGCGCCCGGTCATTAGATCAACAATCGGTTTGCCTTTGCTATCCGTGGCTGGCGTGCTAAACGCCTGCGCGACCTCGTTCATTTCCACCTTGTATGCGGACGAGGTTGAGCTAGGTTTCACGCCACCATTCTTTTTCATCCACTCGTTTTCCAGGCGAGTCTGCGCGGCGTTGGCGTTGCTTGCAGCGACGGATGCGTCGCTGGCGCGGATGCTGGCCGCCGATGTCTTTTCCGCCCGCGCGTCGTCACGCTCGGCGTTCTTGGCGTCGGCATCCATCTTCTGCTTGTTCATGGCAAGTTCTGCCGCTTTGATTCCAGACTCCAATGAAATCGCGGCGTCGAACGCCGTCATGCCCTCGGCAAGCTCGATTCTTTTGCCATCCTTGGTGATGCCGATCATCTTGAAGCTTGGCGTTTTCATGGATGACTGCGCCGGCACAAGTTCAAGGTCGGCAAACTTGTGCTCGCCGTTCTCGTTCCATGCTTTCAGCGCGCCGGCCTTGTCGCCAGCGTTAGCCAACTTCAAGGCGTGTTGCGCGCCCTCTTCCTGGTGTTTTTTCATGAGGTTGGAGAACTGAATCGCCTGTAATCCGGTTGGAATTTCCCCGAAAAACGCGCCGATCCTCCCGGCCTTCTTGGCGTATTCGTAAGCGTCGGCGTTTGGGTCTCCGGCATATTGGCGAAGATACCAGGACAGCAATTCCGCTTTTTTCTCGTTCAGCGCCGCCATGGCATTCACCCGGTCCTGGCCGCGCAAGGAATATGCCTGCATCTTGAACTGGTTGAGCGCGTCAGCATCCTTCTGCGCCATCGCCTCATAGTCCACCGGCTTATCCCTGAACGCCTCCTGCATGCCCACCTTGGCGATCTCCGAGCGCGGCGTCTGTTCAGCCCGCGCAACGCCCATGGTGGGCTCGTCCGGCGCGTTCGGGTCGGCGGGGACCATGATGGATTCCTTGCCGGGGTCGCCGGGTTGCATGAACTTGGTGGCGCCGAGCTTCGCGTAGTAGGCGTCACCAGCCGCCCGCTCCTGTCCGGCGCGCTCACGTTCGCCACGCTGGTATTCCCGATCCTCGCGCCGCCATTCCATCTCCTGGCGCAACCGCTCTTCTTCCAGCTTCTGCCTCTCCATGGCGTCTTTCATGCGCATCCCGCCAAGGATGCCGCCCGCGACGGCGCCTACCGTGCCCAGTGTGCTCATGTCATTCCCCCATCTGCCGTTTCAGTTCGGTCTCGATCCGCGCGTTGCGGTTGCGCATGACATCCGCAGCCCGCCCGGCCATGCCGTTGCCCATGGCCTGGCGCATGGTCTTGCGCGCTTCCTCTTTCTTGGCCTCGTCGTCATTGGACGAGAATGCCGCGCGCAGTCGGCTCACAAATCCGCCGTCGGCGTAGCCTTCACGCTTCGCCAGGCCGGCGTCGTTGATCTTCTCCAGTGCCAGCTTCATGCCGGGCATCGCTACCGCGTGGGCGTTCACCACGAACTCACCATCGGACAGCCAGGCCGGAACCTTGTCGTCGGTCTTGCCGCCGGGGCCATCGACTTCGCCGCCCTGGATCATGTTCTCGCGCTCGACTTCGCCGCCGTCCTTGAACAGCCCGAGCACGGAACCCAGTGCCGCGCCTGCGGCCAGCCAGGGCATGGCGGTCGCGGCGCCGGCCATGGCTCCAGTCAGTGCGCCAGCGCCTTCGCCAACCGCCGCCCCGGTCATTGCATCGGCGGTCAGCGCGGTGGCGCCTTCCATTCCGGCATTCTGCGCGGCCAGCATGGCGCCCTGTTCGGCGCTGGTGTTCAATGCGATGGTGCCAGCATCCCCGGCGCCCTTCGCCAACCCGGCCGCTACGTCGTTCATGCCGGCGCCCTTGTAGGACTGGATGGCGCCGGTCAGATCCTGGCCCGCCGCCGAGGCTTGCGCGCCCAACCCTTCCGCCGACAACCCGGCGTTGCCGGACAGGTTGCCGACGTTCTCCATGATCTTGCCGCCCTTGGCTTGCATGGCGTTGGCGAATCCGCCGGGGCCTTCTTTGATGAGTTGCCCGGCGGTCTTGATGCCGTTCATGGACACTGGGCGTTGTTGCTGCACCGGGGCGGCGGGCGGCATGGGTTGGGGTCGGGTGCCGGCCGCGAACAATCCGCCCGTGGCCATACGCTGTGCCTTGACCTCGCCGCCATCGCGCATGGTTAGCGCCGCGTAGCCGAGGGAGGCGATATTGCTCAAGCCTTGCGCCTCGTTCGCCGCGCCCTGTTGCTTGGCGTTGCCGATGGAAGCCATGCCGCTTGCCGCGTTGCCGGCCTGGGCGGCGGCGTCGGATGGCATGCCCACCATGCTGCTGTAGAAATCCTTGGCCGCGCCGAAACGCTTGTCCTCGACGTTGGATAGGGCCTGGTTGACAGAGCCGGCCTTGATCGCCGCGCCCTGGATGGCGTTCTGGTTCGACATCGAGGCCCACTTGCCGGAAGCCGGGTTGAAGCCGTAGCGGGCCATGTTGCGGCCCATGGTGCCGGTGGTCTGGTCGATGGCCTGCTGTGCGGTGGTGGCCGCCTGGCCCGCCATGCGGTCGGCATATTCCGGGTCATCGTAGCGGAGCGAGGCTTCCCGGTAGCGGTCCACGGCGCCGGGTAGGTTTTCCTTACCGATGCCCAGCATGAACTCGGCGGTGTCGGCCTGGACGCCATAGAGCCGGTTGGCTTCCTTGTAGTAGGCCGAATCGCCGCCACCGCCTTTGTATAGGGTGCGGTTCCTGGCCCGCCCGGAAGGCGGCGTGAAAAAGATGGGATCGTGTTGGTTCATGGCGGACCTCGCAGTGGTGTCGCCATGCTGCCACGCATGGCTACAGGCTTTGCCGCATCATCGTGTAGGTGGTTTGCCAGCCGTATCGGTGGAACAGGCGCTCATGGCTGGCGCCGCACAGGCATTCCAGCACGGAAGCCCCTTGCACCCTGGCCCATGCCTTGAACTCGTCCAGATACTCGGCATGGTGCTCGCCGCCCATGTAGGCGATATGGGCCGCCCGGTAGTTGGGGTATTGCTTGAATTCGACAGTGACCGCGCCGCGCACTTCATCATCCACGGACCACACCAGCAGTTCGGCGCCGCCGTAGGCGATCTGCGCCCGGAGTTGGGAAAGGTCGCCCTCGCCCTGGTTCTTCTCTACAGCTTGCGCCAGCATGGGCGCCACGGCGGGCCAGACTTGATCCAGGTAGCGACGGTCGATGTGGGTCAGCATCAGGTTTCCACTAGTACGCCGACGGAGCCAGCATCGAACTCATCCGTCCCGCTAACCGTAGTGACCCGGATCATATCGAGCGCGCCAGCCAGGGTCTTCGCGCCGGCCGTCCACCACGAGTTTGCGGACGAGGACAGGCCGACACTGCCATCCATGACCCAGGTATCGTCACCATCATCCAGCCGCGTCAACGACAAAGACCCGTGATAAACCTCGCTGGCTGCGGCGGCCGATGCCCGGATGCGGAAGCCGTTGGTATGGTTGGTGGTTGCACCCGCATTCTGCACGGCCCCCAAGTAACTCCCGGTTTCCGGCACACCGGCCACGCCAAGCTGCACGATGATGGGCGACGTGCCATCCGTCGAAAGCCCGCTGAACATGATGGTGATGCGCTTCGCGTCGGCGGAGATCGCGGTGAAGTCGAACTTGGTGTTGGCGCTGGCGGTCTGCTTGGCCTTGAACGTGCCGGCCGCCAGGACAGCAGCGTCCGCATACGCTTCCAGCGCGGTTTCAGCCGTGGCGACGGCACTGGTCACGAATGCCGTGGTGGCGATCTTGGTTGTGCTATTGCCTGCCGCCTGGGTCACGGCGATGGTGCCGGTGGGTAGCACCGGGGTGCCGGTGAACACCTGGGAATCCACGTCGGCCTTGGCCACGTTGACTTGCAGCGCGTCGTTCATGGCTGCTGCGCACGGGCGTGAATTGATCTGATCGCCGGCACTCCATGCCTTTGCAGTGGTGCCGTCCACGCCGCGCACAACGGTCAGGATGTCACCAACCCGCGCCGTAGCTTTCACGGTCTCCAGTTTGTTGGTGGTGTTACCGATGGTCATGTACTCGTAGTCACCACCGCCGTAGTTCGGCAGCTTGGCGCCGGAACCCGCATCGAGGGTGATGGCCGTATCGTCTTCGGAGATGGCCGCCGCCAGGGTGGCGACGAAGTTGTTGGTGAATTTGATCTGGATGGCCATGATTTATCCTCAGTCGTCATTCACGGCGTTGGTGGTGAAGATCAGCTTCACGCCAAGCAGGATCGCGTCGTTTGTTACCGTATCACCACCGGAATCCGCGTCGCGGCTAACCTTGAAAAACACCATGTCATTCTCAGCCGGCGTGTCGCCCACGGTAATGGCTGACGTTTCCGCAGTGATGCGTAGGGTCAGTTCATTCAGCGTCGTGTCCACGACCGCTATGGCGGAGCCATAAACCCCAGCAATGGGATCATTGTCGCCGCGTGCCTTGGCCTGGATGCTCCAGATCACATCATGGGCGGGAGACTCCGCCACGGCGGTCATCCAGTAAAACCGCGCAGTCAGCGTGCCCTCGTTCCATGACTTCGGGAAAGCCTTGGCGAACTCCACGGATTCGTCGGTAGCCGGGTCAAAAGCCCACCCCTTGATGGTGGGCGAATCTCCACTGCTGTACGCGGCAGCGCCGCTCGTAGTGGAGGCATACATATCTTCGTAGGGCACCCAGATCGTGTGCTTGCCGGAGGTATCCAGTTCTTCAAGGGCGCCCTGCACGTTGTCGGCGGTGATGGCCCCGGCCGGAGTTACCGCCAGGTTTGCCGCGTTGGCAATGAATGTCGTCATTTCCACACCCTCTCAAAGATTTCCCGACGCTGGGCTTTCATGGCCGCGCCGGAGATGGATTGGCTCAAGTGGTCGCCGCGACTCACGTTGCGATGGAACAGTGGTTGGGCCAAGTGCTTGAACGCGCAACCCATCGCCAGTAGGCGCAGGGTCAGGTCATAGACATCGCTGGTCATCAGGCTCTCATCGAACCCGCCAGCGGCGACAAAGGCTTCGCGGCGCACCGCCAGGCCCGATCCCACGGTCAGGGATTCGCCATTGCGCAGTACCCGCTCCATGCGGGCGCGATCCAGTTCCACGCCACCCTGGCCGATGTAGTTCGATACCACCACGTCGGCGTCCTGGGCAGTCACGGCTTTCAGGTAGCCGGGCTCCCACCGCTCATCGTCATCGAGGAAGGCCAGCCATTCCGTGGTCGCATCCTTGGCCGCGTGATTGCGCGCCGCGCCCGGTCCGCCGGGCGTGCTGTCGATGCGTAGTTCCACCGAGTTTTCGCCGAGCGTCTGCGCCAGCACGCTTTTCACGGCGGCTGGCAGCGTCTCGCGCTTGGCGGTGGTGGCAATGATGGCGGTCACGATCATGGAGCTATACCCGTCACGCATCCAGACGGCGCGGACAACGTGCTGGCGATGATGCCGACCAGGCGCCATGGGTCATTCAGGGCTTCGTCCGGGGCGATGGTGATGACCTCTCCGGCTACCACCTGGCTGGCCAGGTCCACGGTCACGGTCGCGCTGGTGGCGAGCACGGGAACCGCCACCGAGGCGGAACTGAACGACGTGCCGGACGTAGATACCACAAGGTTGAAAGCGCCCTCGGCGCCGGAGAATTCAACCTCGAACGTCAGCGTGGCGTAGGTGTTGGATTCCACGGAGGCATTCGCGGTCAGGGGCATGGACGCGCCAGTGGTTTCGATCTCGGTGAGCCATGTACCGCCGTAGGACTGCCCAAGGCATGAGTCCGGCGTGAAATAGAACGCGCTGTTCAGGTTGGTATCGCAGCCGGTCGGGGTGTAGTGCAGGTTCACCCCATAGAGCCGGGCGTCCACGTCCAGGGTATCGTCGGTGTCGGCGCCATCGCGGCGCACAACGAAATGAATCTGGGCGCCTTCCTGGTAGTTGTTCGGGTACAAGTTATGCAGGGGCGCCACGAAGAAAGTATCGGCGTTGCCATCGGACGAGGAAATCGTGGTCATCGCGTACTCGACGACACCGCCGATGGCGCCACTTACCGGGATGGACACCAGTTGCACCTCCCACTGCACATCGTTGGCGGCCGGCGCGGAATCTGTGAACCACACCAGTTCCACCCAGAACGGGCCTCGGTTCCAGTCCGGCGGCATCTTGAGACCGAACTGGCCGTACTCGGAAATATCCGGGTCGAAGTCCAGGGAGTACAGCACAATGGCGGGCAGTGCGTAGCTGCTGTGCGTGGCGCCGCTCGTGCCAACAATGTCATCGGCGGGAATCCAGATCGTCCGGTCGCAGGCGCCGCAGTCGCTGGCGGAACAACAGGATTCTGCCAGCCGCTTCAGCCATTCGGTTCGGTTGGCCAGGGATTGGGCTTGCAGGTTCATCGGCCCGCCCGCGCCACCAAGCACAAGGGTGGTGGTTTCATTCTGTACCACGTCGGACCAAACAGGAACGCCGGTCAAATTGGCCATGTCATTCTCCGGAGAAATTCAGCCGCGCCACGATCTCGTTGATCTTGGCGATGATGTCGGCGTTGGTTGCGGTGGTCGGCAGCGCGGCGATCTCGCCCGAGCGCGTGCCGGTCAAATGGTCGAGCACCTGCTTCATGGGGTTGAGCACGCGCGCATGTTCCTGGGGTAGTGAAGTTGGCGACGGGATGTAGGGCGCTTTCATGCCGCCTTGACCTCCGCCATGCTGGTGCCCATGACGATGCGACGCACCGGCTTGTTACCGGAGACCTCGATCTCCCAGGTATCCGTCTTGAAGCCACGTGGCAGCAACATGGGTTTGTTGTCTTCCACCGTCTTCATGAACACCAGATCGCCATCGGCATAGACCTTGATTGCCAGGGTCAACGCGGTGAGCGGGTCGAGCACTTGCACGAAGGCGTCTTTCAGCGCCGATCCGTTCCATTCCCATTCGTTGATTCCGCCGCCCGCCCAACCGGAATTGAAGGCCCCGGCATTCCACAGCAGGATGTTGGCTTGCAGGTTAGCCATGGCCTGGGCCAGGGCATCCTCGTAATCCACCTTGGCGGCGATCTGCTCGGAAGTCAGCGCGTTGTCGGCGTAGACCTGGATAGCCTTCATGTTGACCGGCGCTGGCAGCACGAAGGTCTTGCTGCGCCACTCGTACATAGACTTATTCAGGGCGTCGGCATCGAAGCGCGCCAATTCATCCCCGTCCACCATGTACAGCAGGCCATCGTCGGCTCGTATGTGGGCCGCCGTGGTGGGTGCGTTGAGCGTGGTCAAGGGTGCTTCCGGCAGGGTGGAGTCGAACACCAGGGCGCCGCCGATCTCGCTGTCGCCGGCCAGGGTGCCATCCATGGTCTCGGAACCGTCCATGGCTTTGGCGCCGTTCATGGTGAATGGGCCTGCCGTGGTGGCCGAGTACCACAGCATGTAACGGTCGTCGTAGTAGATGCCGTACAGGGACTCTGGCGACTGGTTGCGCCATTCCTCCTGGGTGAACAGCGCCGTGGTGATGTTCTTGGCCTGGGTGCCCATGAGGTGGGTCACGCCGTTGTAGCTGGCGTAGAGAGCTCCCGTGCCATCGGTGGCGGCGCTGCGCTTGCTCATGCAGGGCGCGAACTTGGTGATGCGCTCCAACACCATGTTGTCCGGATGGGTGCCGGCGCAGTAGTACGGGTTGCCTTCCGTCAACACGTAGAGGCCCTGCCCTACAGCGACCAGGGCGACGATTTGTTCCGTCACCGCGAGGCGATAGCCGACCGGCCAGGCGTGGGGCTGGAAGGGCTCGCAGAAACAGATTTCGTTGCCGACGAACCCCGCCAGGATGCCGTTCGCCAGGGTCACCAGGCCGGACAGACTATCGGGCGGCGTGTCATATTCCAGGGTGGTGATGCCCTCGCCAAGAGCGGTATTCAGCAGGGCATCTGTTGCCGTCAGTACCAGCGGGTCGATGTCCTGTTCCAGCACGAAGAAGTAGGACGCGCCGTTGCTGCGGTACACCCGGCGCTTGGTCAGGTTGTAGTTGCCGACCGGCAGGGTGTCCTGCCAGGTCAGGGTGATGGTATCACCAGGTTGCCAGGCGGCCATGGTGACCGGGGAACTCGGCGCGCTCTCTTCCTCGATGCCGGAGAACTCCGACACGTAGGTAATGACGTAGACGTGATCCTCGGCAGTGCCCACGCCAACACCGTCCGAGGCCACGGTGGGCGCCGCGTCGGGGGCTGGAACGGCCAGCTCGTAATAGGTCTGGGGATAGGCCCCCGCCCCGGCGATGGCCATGGCGGAGTCGGTCTTCTTCGGTGCGCCGCTGCCGGTGTAGTAGTAGCGCCGATTGACCAGGCCATCCGCCACCGGGCCGAGCACGATGTCTACATCAACGTCCCAGGTAAACCAGACATCGGAGCCCTTGTCGTAGAACAGCGTGTGGGTGGTGTCCGCCACGTTGATGGTTGGGTAGACCGCCAACGGAGCGCGCCAGCCGCGCAATGTGCCGGCATGAAGCTTGACGTTCTCCGCGACCTGGGCCGCGTTGTGCGGCATCTGCGCCTCGTCCGTCCTCGGGACGATGCCACCGAAGGAGGGGCCAAGGGCGATCAGGGTCATACGAACCTGCCGCGCTTGTCGGGCACATGATGGTCAGCGCGCACATTGCCGGCCTGCTGTTTGTGCCTAGCTTCCTCGATGGCGTTGTTGAACGCCTGCCGGTAGGCGGCGGCCAGGTCGAAATTCGTCCACGGCTTCTTCGGCATGCGCATGAGACGGAACAAGGCACCGGCCGCGATGGCTTCGCGGTGATCCTTGAACAGGTCATCGGGAATGCCGGTGGCGGTCATGGCAGGTTTGAGCGCCACCTTGACCGTGATCGCGTCGGCCAGATCCTCGTCCGGGCTGGGCACCAGGATCAGGGTATCGGTGCGCTCTTGCAGGTAATGCTCGGGCGTGCCGGTCTCGTCGGGCCAGTAGTCGTATTTGTCGGACAGGTAATCGCCGTTCTTGGCGGTCAACTTCTCGCCTTCGTACCAGACATTGAAGACGTGGCAAACTTCGGTATCGGCGTCGGTCGGTGCCCAGGCGTAACCGCCCTGGCCGGTGACGGCGGCGATGGCCGGATGGTCCGCCTGATACACATGGGCGCGATCCATGAACTCGACGGCGGAACGCAGCACTTGTGCCTCGGCCAAGTCTTCGGCGATGCCCGGTAGCTCGGGCATGATCTCATCCAGGAAGTCGGCCCAGGTCTTCATAGCAGCCCCGTCTCGAACGCCTGCATGTAGGCGGTGGCGCGCTCGGCATCCGCCGCCTCTTCGTCGATGGCATGGGCGCGGCCGGTCGCGTAGTCGGCGGCGGCTTGCACCAGATGATCGGGAAGCGGGAAATTGTCGCCCAGCACCAGGTCCGCGTAGGGAACCCCGTACTGGCCGAAGCGGAGATCAGGCCGCACGACATAGGCGCGGCGGATGGCGGTGTTCAGATACCCCAGCAGGGTAGCGTCTGCGTACCGATCCTTGTCGTCGTCGTTGAGCGGGATGCGCGCAACGTCACACACTTCCTGCATCGTTGGCATCGGCGGCTTCCTGTGCCAGCAGAGCGGCGACCTTCTCGCGCATCTTCGCCTCGCTGGTTTTGTGATGGAATTTCTCGCCGAAACGGGCGGCGATCAATGACAGCGCGGTACGGTCAAGGTGTTGCAGGTCAATGACTTCACCCACCGGATCAACGGCGGAGAACCCAGGCATCGCCAGCAGGGCGAGCGCGTCCGCTTCCGGAACATCGCACACCATACCGAGCGAAGATCGGAAGACGTGGCGGACCCCGGAAGGCCCGTCCACACCGATCTTGATCGAAGCGCCCGGCGCATGGCCGGGCGGCATTTCGCACCGGATGCGCATGGCTTACATCTTGTTCCGGTAGAACAAGGTCACGCCCAGCGTGTAGGCGGCCGGCGTGGTAGGCGCCGTGGTCACTTTAGCCAGGATGTGGCGGTCGTAGTCCACGGCGGTCACGTTGGCCATGTTCACGCCAGTCTTGGTGATGCGCTGGGTAGACGCGGCGGTAACAGCGGTGGTCACGCCCCACGGGCCGCCGCCGTCGGCCGCCAGGGTCGAGGCCAGGGTATCGGCGGCGGTGCCGGCAGACGCGGCACCAGCGGCATCCTTGTCTTTCAGGTTTCCCACCGAGAATGACAGCACCATGGCGGCGGCGCCGGTATCGGGGTCGGTCATGTCCACTTCGATATCCACCGGCACGCAGCCGGCGGGCAGGGTGTGAACGGCGTCCAGGTAGTTCAGCACCATATCTGCGGCGAGCACCGAGAGGGTGGTACGGAAGGCCAGGACTTCGGCGCCCTGGGGAGTGGGCATGGAAGCGTCCTTGCCTTTCATGCTGTGGGAGTTGGTGAATCCGGTCATGATCTTGCTCCTTGTTCAGTTGAGGGCCGGCCCGGTCAGGGGCCGGCTGTCGCGGATCAGGTGCCGCTGTAGGCGGTGTCGATGGCCATTACGCCGAAATCCTGGCTGGCGGTGGCCTCGGTGGAGAACGCCACCTTCTTGCAGCCGAAGATGGAGGAGGTGGAGATCACCACCTTGTCGCCGTTGTCGCGGGTCTCCTCGAACCAGTCGAAGCGCAGGTTGGTGCCGGGCGAACCGAACGCCACCACGCCGGCCTGGGCGCCCAGGAACAGCGCGCGAGCGGCGCCGCCGGAGGCCAGGGACAGGGTGGAAGCATCGGCGGTGCCGGCCGCCACGGTGGCGGGCATGGTGGCGCCGGAGGCGAAGGTGCGCACATTCTTGTGGGAGTGCAGGATCACGCCCCGGTACAGACCCAGGCTGCCCTTGAACAGCGGCGAGTTGCGGCCCTCGGCGCCTGCGGCGGCCTTCTGGATGTCCAGCCACTGGCCGGTGCCGGTGGCGGTGCGCAGATCGTTTTCCTGGTAGGTGTGCATGACGCACACATAGGTCTCCATGCCGTCGATCTTGCACGGCTGGAGCACCGGCACGCCGGTCGATCCGCCGCCCTGCACGGTGGCCTTGGTCCAGGCGCGGTCGATTGCGTCCAGGCCCATCTTGTCGGTGATCTCGATGCCGGAGGTGACCGTCGGCATGTCGGAACCGTCGTAGCCGAACAGGCGATGCTCATAGTCCGGGGACTTCAAACTGTTGTTGGCGCGGCCGGTGTAGGTGGTGGCCAGGCCGACGGTGGAGGCGTTGCCGCCACGGGCGCCGGACAGGTAGATGAACAGCAGTTCATCGAACAGGCGCGCCCACCAACTGGATTGCTGGCGGCGGGCCTTGTCGCGCAGGTTGTTCAGGGTGCGCTTGCGGGTCATGCGCCCGCCAGTGTTCACCCCGCAGCGGGCCTGGTCGATATAGATGTTGTCGGAGTAGAAGCGTTGCCGCTCTTCCAGACCTTCCAGGGTGTCCTCGCCCTCGACCGGGGCCATGGAGAGTTCAGCCAACAGATCGTAGCTGATGTTCTCGCCGGCATCGCTTTCCAGTTCGGTGAGGATCTGGATGGGCACTTCGGCTTCGGCGCCACGGCCCATCATGCGGGAGTTCCAATACGACTTCTGGCTGGTATCCATCGCCAGAAGGCCGGTGTACTTCTTGACTGATTTGGGGTCATTCACCCCGATGATCGTGCGGGCCATGTCATGCTCCTGGTTGGTTGCTACACCAGGCGCACTCCTGCGCACCCTTCTCTACTGCTGACTGCAATCTGCCACGCATGGCGAGACTCATGCGTGTTTTTGTGTCTCCTCGATCCACCTGCGTTCCACGGTCATCTCGCGCGGAGAGACCACCCGCAGCCGGGCGATCTTGCCGCTCTTCGCTTCCAGCTCCACGCTGATCTTGCCGTTGTCGATCAATAGCGCCTCGCCGACATGGATGTCCAAGTGCATGGCGGTATGGGTGTCAGCGCGACTCATAACGGGCAAACGCGGCCGGGTTGGATCGCTTGAGGTTGGCCAGGGCATCCTCGAAAGCCAGGCCGTCCAAACTGTCCAGACCCGCGAACTCGTCCGACACATCGCCTGGGCCATCGGCGCCGGGCACATCCACCAGCGTCTTGGGTAGTCCTTCCAGGTTGGGTTGCCGGGTCTGCTTCGCCGGCTTCGTGGGCGCCACAACGCCATGCAGGGCCTTGACCCGCTTGTGGGCCTCGGTGATGTACCACTGCATATCCTTGCTGGCGTTCTCCGGCTTCTCGGCCAGGGACTTCAGGAACAGATCGAAATCCGCCTGCTTGTCCATGTCCTTGGCATAGTCGATGCCGTCAGCCTTGGCGGTGGTGGAGTTGAACACGCGCAGCGCGGCGAACCATTCGGCCTCGCCGGTTTGCTGGTTCAGTTCCTCGGAGATCGCCGCCTTGACGCGCATGTCGGTCAGGGCTTCGCGCTCCTGGTCGATCTTGCGGGCCTCGGCGCGGTACGCATCAAAGTCAAGATCGCCGCTCTTGAACTGCTGGGCCAGGACATCTTCCTGCTCGCGCAGGGCCTCGACCTTGGCGGTGTAGTCATCCGGGAGTTTGTAGTCGTAGGCAACCCGCGTCTTGGTGGCGGGTTCTACGGCCTGCGCTTCGTCGGCAGGCGGTACAGTGGGCGGCGCATCGTTGGTGGATTCGTCGTCGCCTTCATCATCATCTTCGCCATCGTCGCCGGAGTCTTCGGCCAGGGCCCTCAGGGCTTCGACATCATCCGGATCTCCGCCGGTAATCGCGGCGCGTTCCTCGTCGGTCAGGGTTTCCAGCAAAGCGGGGTCAAACTCTTCTTTGGCACTCATGCGCGAGACTCCTTGGTGGGTAATGTGTTATTCGCTTTCCTTGGCTTCCGCCGCAACGTCGGCCAGTTCCATCAGTTTTTCCTTGGCCATGGCGGAAACCTTGGCCATCAACTTCTTGTCATTCCGGATTTCCTTGGCGCGCATCAGGGTGCGCATGGCGTCCTCGACCATCCAGTCGTCTTCGCTTTTCATGCCGATGCTTTTGATCTTGCCCATGGTGGTCTCCGGTGAATGTGCCCGCTATATGCCACGCATGGCGAGTATTCAAGCCAAGTAGTTAATCCATCTCCGCAAGCATCAACAACAGCAGGTATTCCTCGTTGCGGCGGCGTTGAAGCATTGCGGCATGTTGCTCTGCATCGCGCTTTTCCAATAGTCCGGCCAGGGCTGCATCAACCTTCGGCATGTGCACCGTGACGCCACGCAATACAAGCGGCATCGAGATATCCGGCGTTCCGGTTATCTCATCCTTGGCAAGGATGCCAGGCGCATGGGTATCCTCCTGCCGCGTGGACAAACGCGACGATGGCTGGAGGCGCAGGCCCAGCAGTTCCCAGCGTTCCGAGACTTCCTCATAGGTGACATCACGCCACCGGCCGCCGTGGTATTCGGGTTGCGCTGCGACGGCTTCTTGCTGCTGTGGTCCGAACAGCACCCCGGCGAACAGTGCCCCCGCGAACAGCGCACCACGGCGCATCAGGGCCATGTCCACCTCATGACCCACCTATCCTTGCCTGGACTCCATACGGGCCGGCGAATCATGCGGAACAGCTTGCGTTGCCGGTGCGTCATGCCCCGTCCACCACCGTGGTGCCGTTGCCGGACGCATCCGAAGGCGTGAAGGTCACGCGCGGCGTTACGCCATCCAGACCCATGTATTTCTCGGCTGCGGTGCCCAGGCCGGAACGCTTGCCAGCCAGTGCTGCCAGCATGATCCGCTGCATCTGCTCGGCGGTGAGAGCGCCTTCCAGGACCATCTGCCAGACGGCAATGGCGATTTCGTTTGCGGTCGGAACTGCCATATTCGCCTCCACGTAGGCCAGTATTTCATCTAGTTGCGCCTGGGTGAACGACGAAAAGAACAGCGTCAGGGCTTCCGCCGTGTGCGCGTGGATCGCCTCCAGGATCGCCAGGGTAGTCGCCGTGCTCAGACCAGCGTTGTCCGCCAGATGGGCATGCACGGCATCGGCCAGGGCCAGATCAACCGACCCCGTGGCGGAGAGCGTCACGTTATCTGCGGCATGTCCGTGGGCGGCATCAGCGACAGCCAGCAGCCAGTTGGTGACCAGGGCGAGCACGTCCGCCGTGTGGCCATGCAAGGCATCCTGCGCGGTCAACGTAGTCGCCAGGCTGGTATCGAGCAGCGCGTTGTCGGCGGCGTGGCCGTGCAGTGCGTCCGCCACCGTCAGCAGCCAGCGGGTGCTGAGGCCCAAGCTATCCGAGATGTGGGCGTGCAGGGCATCCGCCACGGCCAGCACGGATGCCACGGTCAGGGCCGGCCCATCCGCTACATGGGCGCTGGCGGCATCCGCTACGGCAAGCAGCCAGTTGGTCGAGAGCGCGGCTTGATCGGCGGCATGCCCGTGCAGTGCGTCTGCGGCGGACAGCGCCGTGGCGGTGGTGAGGGTTAGCCCGTCCGCTGCATGGCCATGACTGGCGTCTGCAACAGTGATGGTGATGCCACTGCCACTCCCGCCGAAATACAGCACATTGCGGCGGGGTTTGAAGATTTGCCAGGGGTTTTTCGATAGCTCAAAGATCGCTGATTCCGGCAGCGCCACATCCGGCAGGACTACCAGGAACCCAGCGATTCCAGACCAATAAGAGGTGGCATTGTTGGCTCGGTTATGCCGTAAACACTCGAACGCCTGCGTGCCGGCCTGCATCGCATTGGTTTGTGCGGTGATGCCATCACGCCTGCCATTGAGGAACACCTTGATGTTCTGGCGGTCGTAGGTGCCCGCGATAAAACTGGGGGTGTTGCTGGGTACTATAGTGGCCCCTAGTGCGTTGACATACGCAGTGGAGTGCCGGATTTCCAGCCGGACTTTTTTAGGTGTGCCCGTGCAGCCGAAGTTATATGGCCCCAAGGTTGCCACCGCCAACGTACCATTTGGTTGCCAAGAGCAAATATGCTCCTCGGTCGCTGCCGTCCCCATCTGCCCGTAGAACAGCAGAGTGACCGCCTCGGTCGTGCGGCGTGGTTGGGTTATAGGGGATACGTAGGCATTGTCATTATTTGATGGACTGCTGATCCCGTATCCACGGATTGCACCAGACCGTTCGGTAACTTTTGTACTGTCTCTGACGATTAACCCGCCCTGCGCGTTGAACACATAGACGCCAGGGTTGCCGATCAGGAACGGCGAGGATAAATCAGCCTCAACTGCTCCCTGTGGCTGCTGAGTAAACCTCCTCGGCAGGATCAATGCGGACACAATCGCCCCTTAGACCGTCACACCCACGCTAAACGGCGTGATCTTCACCGTGGTCGGGTTGCTGCTGTAGCTGATGGTCTGCCCGCTGTTGTTGAGGATGTGGAACTTGGCTTTCTTGATGCCCAACAGGCTGATGTTGATTGGTTTAATGTTGGCAACGTCCTGGTTATCCACCACCCAACTGCCCATGTAGCGGGCAAGATAGAGGATATCGCTGGCTCCAGGCACGGGCGTTTCATCACTGGTACCGTCGATGTCCTCCAGAGTCGCGTAGAGGTCGATGGTGGCTCCGGCGGTCGGCGCGGCGGCGAAGGTGTCCGGGATACCGAGCACAGCCACGGCATCGGTGTACAAGCCAGTGCTGTTGTCCAGTTGCGTCAGCGTGTTGTTGGCCAGCCCGTCGTAGGTATTCGCGCCGTTCGCCAGCGTTGCCGCCAGCGAAATCACGGTGGTGGGGCTTCCGTAAAACTGTTTCGCAGGGTAGTCAGGCATGGCGGCCCCTTACGGGTTGGCGTTCATGGCGTGGCCGATGTCGGAGTGCGACAAGGTGCCTACCCAGTTGAGCTTTAGAGCCGTCACGGTGTTGGTCGTGGCGCTGCTGCCGCCCAGGTAGTTCTCGGCGTTCGTGGCCTTGCGCCGACAGGCTTGCAGCACTGCGACGGAATCCGTGTTGCCCCATACGTCCTGCGTCGCCTTGCGGTTCTTCTGCTTGCCGAAATTGACCGGCGCGAAATCGAGCATCATCCGCCATGCGTCGCGCTTGCCAGCGGTGAGACCGTCGAACTTGGTGACATCGGATGCCTCGAACAACTCGCTGCCCGACATGGACGGGTTCCAGGCATCCACGGCGCTGGCGCTGTTGCACCACTCGGCAATGAATACGTCGTTGCGGATCGCTACCGCATCGACAACGGCGGGGTTGGTCTCGGCCTTGAGGGCGTTGGCAAGGGTGGTTTCTTGTGCGGTGGTCAGCATGGTGGTCTCCTTACGTCGGGTCGGCGATCTCGATGTCCCAGGCCGGGAAGTTCACCGTGTTGCTGCCGTTTGCGGTCAGCGCCTGGCTCGTGCAAGTGGTGACGTAGAGCAGCTTGCTGTTGCTCACGTCCAGCAGGGCGATATGGGTTGCCGTGCCGCTTGTGTCGATCAGCACCGAGGACTGCGCCCCGATGGTCGTCTTGCGCCCGTTGGTGTCACCGTTGGCGTTGGTGAAGTCAGCGCTGTCCAGCGTCGCGTCCGCGAGGGCGTAGGTGGCGTTACCCTCGGCATAGGTGGTCGGCTGCGCGGAGCATGCGGTCATGCGTGTGCAGTTGTTTTTGATGATGTTCAACGCGCCGTCAAGCACGTCGTCGTGTACGGATTTACCCATGGTTATCTCCGGCGGTCAGGTTGGAGGATTGGATGGTCAGGGTTGCCTGGCCGTCTTCAGGTTGTCCGGCAGGCGCATTGCCCGATACGTCTTTGGCCCACCCCAGGCCGACGAACATGGCCCCGAGGTTGTCCGGCACGGTGCGCACATCGCCGGCTTCAAAGCGGTCACGGTCGTGCAGGAAGGTGGTGGTGCATTCGATCTTCATTACAATCCTCCGAACAGTTTTGAAAAAGCGACGCCGCCCAACAAGCCGAACACGCCCGCGATCCAGGCGAATACCCAGCCGTTGATCAGCTTGGAGATGGGCGCCTGATCCTCCAGCCGCTTGATCCGCTCATCCGATACTTCGGAATGCTTCTCCAGGCGCTCGGTCAGCTTCTCGATGGCGGTGAATGCCCGCTCCACGTCCTCGCCGTTGTGTGTGAGCGCCACTTCCAGGCGGGCCACCTGCACCATGGCCTCGGCCAGGCGGCCCAGGGCTTCCTCGGTGCGGGTCAGTCCGCTCTCAATGCGGGACAGGCGGGCGTCAAGATCGGGCGCGGTCATTTTTCTTCTTCTTTCTTGGGGGTTACAGGGTCTTTTGATCCGGTGTGCCAGTCCACCAGGGCGTTGAGCCGGGCTATGCACTCCCAGCACCTGGGGTAGTTGGTGGCGATGTTGGCGGCAATCGCAGCGGCTCCAGCGGCTGCGGACGGATGAGGAGATGGGCCGGGGGTTGCGGGCAGGGTTTGACCGGCTGCGGCGGCGCCGACGAGCACGCCGAGAGAGTCAGGGCAATGGCCAGTGATAGCGGACGCATAGGTCAGGTACTCCCGGTTGAGGGTGGACAGTTCGCGCTCTTTCTGCGCCAGTCCGGCGGACAGCGCTTCACCACGCAGGCGGGCTACGTCAAGTTCAGCGTCGCGGGCAATCATGGCTTCGGCGTTGGCCTTGTCCCACTTGGCCTTGCATGAGTCATAGCCTCGATCCCAGATGCCGCTGTACACCCAGGCGGTGGCACCGAAGGCGGCGAGCACGGCCAGGGCGTGGGGGAGGAAGCGGAGCAGCCAGGCAGGCATTACCGCGCGCCCTTCGTCGTCAGGCTCTCGCTGGTCTTGGCCCGCAGCGCCACCACAATCAACCCGAACAGCATCATGAGGATGCCGGTGGCGTCAGCGCCTAGATAGCGGTCAATCAGCTTGTCCTGGGTTTGCAGGTAGCCCACCAC
>Ga0209605_1000507_pt1 | contig 48536 bp, 47 predicted proteins | sample AD_UKC035_MetaG_FD_184408 | JGI IMG/M metagenome (GOLD analysis project Ga0209605, IMG submission 184408) | Active sludge microbial communities of municipal wastewater-treating anaerobic digesters from USA - AD_UKC035_MetaG (SPAdes) (version 2) | ecosystem: Engineered > Bioreactor > Anaerobic >...
GAGTGATTGCTAACCGGATGAGCATTGCCCACATCCAGGCGGCTTGAGTTCTCAGGTTCATACAGCCACCTCCGGATTGGATTCGGGCTGTCGGCTGTCACCCAAGTGGTGTCAGGGAGCCCCGGGGGAATCCCTGACACCTTCTGCTGCCAGGATAAAGCAGGCGATCTGCTCATCTGGAAATCACCGAAAACGAACCGCCGTAATGGTGTTTGCCTGCACATTGACTTGCGGCGCTACGCCCACGGCGTTGAAGATCACCGGCACCCGGGCTGTGGCAGAGCATAGGATCTGGTTGTTGGCGTAGTCCAGCGTCACACTCAGCAGCGGCGTGAAGGCCATGCGAGTGCTTTCGCCCAACGTGCGGGTGAACGTGTTTTGCGCCACCCCAACCACATACCAGTTGTTGCCCAACCGGGTTTGCCCGGTATCGATATAGTTTGGCCGGTCGCCGGCCGCCCAGGCTGCGTCCTCGCAGGCCGCGTCCGCGGCGGTTTGCAGCCTGCCACGTACATACAGCAGGCGCGAACCGTCAATGACGAACAGCATGAGCGGCATCAGCACCGTTGCCAGGAAGATAGCCGTCCAGGCCATCGAAGAACCTTGCTCGGACCTCTTGATCGATCTATAGATCGCCATCACCAGCCCTCCTGCCGGAAGAAAGACGTAGCGGTATTGGTGAAATTCGCCGGAGTGCTGACTCCGAAGAAACTCGCCAGCCCGCCAAAGTAGTTGGGCACGGTGTAGCTAACCTGGACGGTCATCATATCGCCTGGGAGGCCGCTGCCTGAGACGGTAACGGCGTAGGTCCCGACCGGCGCGGCGGCCAGCATCTGGTTGGCGCTGGCAACCGCCACGCCTGCCGGGTTTGATTGGGCTACGGAGCCCATACGCGCTCCGTAATTGGCTGCGTTGCCGGCATTGACCGCTGCAAACCCCAGGATGGCCATGTTGACCAGGGCCAGGGAGATGAGCAGGAGCACCGGCAGCACCAGGGCAGCCTCGTCCAGTTCACCACGGCGGTCATGCAACAGCTTACGCATACGGTTCCTTTCGCTGCTGGTTAGATAAGCGCCGTGACGTTTTGAAAGGTTTGGGCGACTTTGGTGCCGAGCGGAGACAGGCCGACGATGGCGGCGACAACGAACAGTGCGATCAGCAGGGCCTTTTCGTCCAGTTCAGCGGAAGTGTCGAGAAACAAACGTTTGATCATACGGGTTTTGAAGCTCCTTGAGAATTGGTATGGAGCAGGTTCTTAGGGAACGAAGCTCCGCGGAATGAGGAAGACTACAGATGGATTGATGATGTCTACAGGTTCGGTAATGCCTCCTTCTTTCAAGCAGCCAGTCGCTGAACGAATATCATTGCGACCTGGCCGACAGTGAACAATCCGGCGCCGAGAGCAAAGCCAGGCACACCGGCAAAACGAACCGGGCGGCTTCGGCGAATAATGAACAATCCGGCAAAGTAAATCACGACCCCAATCCATGCCCCCACAACGAGCAGCGGGTTGGCGAGGGTCAGAACCACCAAAATCTTGAGATCGGCTCCACCCAGAATGCGATAGCGCCAGGCCAAAAACAGCGGCAGAGTGGTGATGACCAGGTGAAACACGAACTCATACAGCGTTTCGCCGCGGCTTTCTCGGGTCAGCCAGGCGGCCAGGAGCGCCAGTGGGATGGCCGGCAGAGTCAGCCAGTTGGACACCTGGCGCGTACGAATGTCTGAGAAAGCGCATACGCTCAACCAGGCGACTGCAAGCAGCGAGACCACCAGTGAAACCGTCATCGTTTGCTCCGGTAGAAGGGCCAATTGGCCTGGATCAGCGTCCAGCCGCCTGAGACACAGCAGCAACCGCAAGCCACCATGGCCAATGCTGGTTTCTCTGCCAATATGGCGAGCGAAAAAGTCAGGCTGAGGCCGGCCGTCATCAGTGCAAATCCAAGCATGGCGAAAGTCATGCGTGGATTATATTGAGCTTTTGGGCAAATAGGGGGAGCGAGGAACAATCTCCACGCCAATGGGGAAATACACCTTAAAGCGAAATTCCCCAGTGAAGGGGAACTCTATTTTTGGTCAAAAAGGCAAATATCACGCACTTTTATATATAATAGCAAACATATTTTGCCCTCTAAATCACATGATTTATTCCTCACCAAGTAAGATGGGCAAAATATCCTCATAATGTTCGATGAAAAACTTGTGCCACTGATCTTTCATGCTAGGATCGGCACTTTTAATAATACATTCTGTTGATAAGGGTATGCTAGGCAAGGGGTAATTATTTGACAAAGCAAGGAGGGCGTTCATTTGTTCAATAACCAAGTTTCTTGCCCCATCTAACTCATCCATTATGGTGAGCGCCTGACGGATCAGTTCATCAGGCGCATTGTATATCAATAATTCATAAATAAGACGATCCATCACGTAGGTTTCTTTAGGGAGTTCTTTCCCTAAATAATTTTGGCACAAAGATATCAAAAAGTTGCGGAGTTTTACTATTAGTCGGCGAACATTCCATAAATAGCTTGTAATGCGCTCAAGGGTAGAACGATATGTATCCGTTTGAAAGTCGCTTTTGGGAACAATCGTTAATAGCATGACCCGTTGGTTATATTGATACATATCTGCATTCTTGGCTAGAAAATCTTCGTGAGAACTTGGCAACTTCGTAAAAATTTCTCCCTGTCGTGAATACAGTGCACCTGTAGCCATAGCAGCTAAAGTATCATCAACAGCATCTTCTAGTGCTAATAAAGTCCTCTCAAATATACATGGCATACGGAATGCGGCCCGATCAAATAGCTTCCGATAGTCTTGAAAGAACTCGGCATCGCCTTTCAAACCCGCTGTCTTTTTAGCTTCTGTGACCAGGAATATTGTTCGAGGATCTTTATTCAAAGACAAGGATTTAGGAATATTTTGCTCATTTAAATTTTCTAAATCAATTTGAAGGCATCCTAATTCAAAAGCTGTTTGTAAATCCCTACCAAAACCAACTGCTTGGTAAAAAGCCGCTGCAAATTTAATAGATGCTTGATCGCTAATCGCGCTAGACATACCAATAACTTGGTCAATATGTTGAGCGATGGCCTCAGCCTGTTTGTCAGAATAGCATGCATTCAAGACTACACATCGAATATTGTCTTTTAGCACAGAGAAAATCTGGCCTAACGAACGACTTGAGACAGGTTGGCTTTGACCGGTGGTATTTTCTAACATGATTTCACCGGATTCACTACCGTGACCACTGAAATGCACAATATCTGGGCGGTAACGAAGAAAATATTCTTGAAGATCGCTAACGCGAACTGCCAAATGTTGTTTAAAAACAAATCTATCTCGGAATTCGGTCCGGCGCAGGGCAAGATCAATTTCCCGGATTTCCTCATCCAGTCTTAACTGCGAGGTATCTTTTGGGTTTGCAGCAAGTAAGAGAATTGTAACTGGTTTATCCATTCTATTTCCTCATCCTCTTCAAGAAAACCCTCGCTAAAACTTACGGAATAATTAGACCATCTATTACAGAGTATAGTATCTTCCATTTTCATTCATATTTGGTGAGGTAATGCATCGAATTACCTCACCAATTTTACACTTTGGAACCAACTTGTGACAAGCGAGTTCACCCAGGTAAATTGTCACTTAGTAATTCTGTCAAACCTTTTCGTATTGTCTTTCGATCCAACCCGCTAATTTCCGCCATGCGTGTAATGCCGCCACGCCCCATTTGCTGAGCCTGGAACGCTGCAAACAGCCTGCGTTGGCGCGTGTTCATCACGCTCATCAGCAGGTTAATCTGTTCGTGTAACGCCTTCTCCGGGTGGTCGGCCGGGTTGCGACAGATTGGGCATGTGCAATGGTTGGCACGCGAGGGTGTTTTTGCAGTCATTTTCACGGAGTAGGAGTATTCAGGAGATGCTGAGCAATCCAGCCGCCGCGCTCGTCTGGCAAGATGACATGCACCCAGGTAACACCATCCACCTCGGCGGTTTCGATGATCTGTACCGGCGTACCGTATGGCAGCCAGGTTACCAACGTTCCGCCAGGTTCGGCCCTGAGATTAGCGCCATTCTCGCCGCTTACTTGCGCGGCCGGCAGATCGCTGCGGATGGTAAATACCAGTGAAGCGGCAATCCATCCTTCAATATCCTCTTTGCCATCGAAATACAATACATGCGCCCACTCCATACCCTGAACAGCCTGGATCTCGGATACAAGCACCGAGCTGCCATTATCGAGCTGGAGGATGATCGCTCCGCCTGGCTCTTGGCGCAGGTAAACCTGGCTGTATTCCTTCGACCAGACCAGTGTCAGCGGCGGCTTGGGCGTTGGGCTTGGCCTGGAAGTCGCGGTTGGCGCTTTTACCGGTTGGGTTGGATCTGGAACGATAGGTGTTGAAGCCGGGTCAACGGTTGATGTGGCTGTCGCCAATGGTGGATTCGAACTGCTCGAAGCAAAAAATTCTCGAAACAATGGCCCGTAGGCGCGGCCAATCACCACCACCATGCCAATCACCAGGGGCAAAACGACCACGAGCGACCCAACGATCCACACCCAACGCGATTGGCTGAGGCGGTGCAGATCAAAAACACTGCCCGGTTTATTCTGCATAAACGGTTCCTTTCCGAAAGGGGTGCTCCACTGGCTCCAGCTTTGGAACAGGGCACAGTTTCAGGGTTTGCTCAATGTGCATCGGCCAGATCAAAAAGCCATACATCGGATGGGATGAAGCGGAGCCGGTGTGGATGAACAGGTTGCTCTCTCCCTGAAGCGGAATATCCTTCATCGGCGGCGATAAGCTCTCGAAGAAGCGCGCCAGGATGCAGAACTCCGAATCGGACGGCTCACACCTATCCCAATCAATGCCTTCTGGAGAGACAAAAGGCCCTTCTACTTGTAGGGTCACCAACTGCTGTCCAGGCTGGCCAAACAAGGCCAGCACTTCCTGGCGTGTTTCGACTCCCTGGACGAAGGACAGGTAATAGGGTTGATCGCCATGTCCTTGCTCTTCGTAAGCCTGCTGCGAAGCCGCGTCATGAACGGTGTAGTAGGGCGGCAGCGTAACGCCCACCGCCGCCCACAGCGGGTAACGCATCGTGCTATGCCGATAGTAGACCTGCACCAGGTCAAATACTGGCCCATCCCGGTAGAAATCCCATTGCCATTCCCGTAGGCTGCCAGCCACTCCAGTGAGCGACCAAGCCCCTCCATCCACAGTACTGGTGTAGGTTGGGGTGCCCCAATCGCTGTTTTCAACGGCCTGGATCATGGATTGCTCGCAGGGTGTCAATGTGGGTAAGGGCGGTAACGGAGTGGGCGTTGGTGCAGGTTGTGTGCCCGGCGGTGCGATGAACTGCCCTGGCAATGTCCCCACGGCGTTCAAATCTACGCTGAACGACCAGGTGTAAGTTTGCCCGTTGGCGGTCAGTGAAACGGTGTAGGAAGCGCCAGGCGTCAGGGGATTGCGCGGGATGATGACCACCGCATCGTGGCCAGAAAGGAAACTGCGCCCCAAGGCTTGCTGCTGCGGATCGGGGTTGGTGTAGCTGGTTTCGGTGTAGATGCAATGCTCCAAACTTGTCGCACCTTGCCTGAAGGTATGCGCTGTCACGTTGACCGATGTGAACCCGGAGCCAAACTGGACGATGATCGGCGGCCCAGAAGGCGTGGTATAGCTAGGACAGGCCGAGAGTGGATCAGGCGTCTCGCCGCCCGAATACAATCGCACCGGCAGCACCTTGCCCTGCGCGGGGTAGAAGACCGGGAAACTGCCAGTCGGGTCGACAAGGCCACGGAAGGTGTCCAGCGCAGCCGCCATCTGTAAACCGCCGTCAAGTTCCCGGTATGAGCCGAACCCGATGGTTTGCAGGCGTGGATCGAGCACGTTCACGGCATGGAATGGCCCGCTCATCCATTTATCAATGGCGGAAACATCCTGCATGGCCGTGTCTGAAGCTGCCAGGACATTCGACGATTGGCCGGCAGCATCGCCATCCAGGGTGTACCAGGGGTTGGCGGGATCTTCAGCGTGCACCAACACGTTATTCTTGACCACGTACCGGGCGTGAAGCTGGTCTCCCTGGCTCCAACCGTCGTTCATGGAAACCGCGGGCAGGTTGGCCAAAGCGCGGTAGGTGTTGATATTGGTCAATGGATCGCCGGCGCGCACCGAAAAAGCCACACCATCCACCTTCCACCAGACGGCAGTGGATGTGCCGTTCTGGAATAACTGTGGCAGGTCTCGCACCATGTAATACAGGCTGTACGCCCCAACCGGGAAGTTGGTGAGCTGCACGGTCCAGGTTAGCGTAGCTACGTTGCCTGAGATGCTCTTTGTCCAGTTGGTTTGGGTGGTCGTGCTCCAGGCATTGACGAGCGGAGCGGTTGTGTTCCACACATAGCCACCCTGCTGTTGGCCGCCAGGGGCGCACGATCCGCCGGTGTTGTTGATGGCGGCCTGCGTCCACTGCCAGGGAGCAATGTTGGTCATGGCTGCCCAGAAGTTGGCGAAATTATGTTCGAAATAGCTGAGATACCCTTCGCCGGTAGGCACAACGCAGTCCGAGAAACCCAGGTAGGCGCGCTCAACGGTATTCCCGCCCTGTGGATCGTAGAATTGGGCAGTAAAAGTCACGGCATCGTTTGGAAAAGCCGGGTTAGGAGAAATAGTCAGCCCCAACAGGCTGGGCGGATCGTTATGCACCGGCGTGGGTGTAAAGGTAGCCGTATTGGTTGGCGTGCGCGTCGGTGTGCGCGTTTGAGTCGCCGTTGCGGTTGGGGTACGCGAAGCCGTCCCGGTAGGGGTGCGGGTAAAAGTCGCGGTTGGAGTGGGCGTGCGAGTTGCCGTAGCGGTGGGAGTACGAGTGGCAGTGGGCGTTGGTGTGCGGGTGGGCGTCTGGGTAGGGGTTGCCGTTGGGTTGGCGACCGTGATTGAAGTCAGCTTGTCCCACTGCGCTCCCGCCGTGCCGGTCTGGTACAGGCCGGTGGTATCTTTGAGCATGTAGTAAATGTTGTAGGTGCCAACCGGAAAGCTGTTCAGGGCAATCGTCCAGGTCACGCTCAACTGGTTGGGTGAGATTTGCTGCTTGGTCACCCCGGTCAATGTGCTGGTGCCATAGGCGTTGTTGAGTGGCGCGGTGTAACTCCACGGCACACCGCCATATTGACCGCCTGTGCAGGCCGCGCCGGTGTTGTCAATCGCAGCTCCATAGAACAGGGAACCGAGAAACACGTTGCTGCCAAAGTAATTGGATAGGTTGCGCTCGAAGTTGCTGGCGTAGGCTTCGCCGACCGTTTGGGTGCAGTTGGTAAAGCCCAGGTAAGCCCGGTCAAGGGTAGATGCACCCTGTGGATCGGAGAACACTGCCGTAATCGTCAGCGTCCCGGTACGTGAAACCGGATTGGGCGAGGCGGTGATCGAGATCAACGCCGGCTCGTCGCCGGTTGGGGCCTGCGGCGCGCTCGCTTGCGCCGGCGACCCCGCCTGGCTGAGCAAGAGAACCAGCAGAGACAAAAGAAACCAGGAGCGAATTCGATGGAAGGTATGATTCATTGGCGGCCTCGGTTCATGGTGCCCATTCCACGTAAATCGGATCAACGCCAACCACCAATCCGCTCGACAGGTCCAAGGGATTGCCCAGCATATCCCATGCAGAGCCAGGCTGCGTTGAGAAAGTCACGGCATGCGATGCTTCTGTCACGGAGACATACCACAGCGCCCACACCTGGCGGCCATCTTCATGAGTGAACTTGAAGCCGCGAATGCCCGGCGCGCCGCCCACATCAGAAGGCAGAATTTCGCCCGTATAAGTCGCCGGGCCGATGCTCTCGCGGGCGACCTGGAAAGCCTGGTAGGCGGGCAGCGGGGTCAGGTTCACTGACATCAGCCCGGAATTTTGCCAGCCGAGCAGGCTCTCCCACATATTCGTCTCGAAGCCGAGCGACATGGCCGTGGCATAGACCTGGGCCACATAACCGGCCTTGGCCGTCTCGAACACCGGCACATCCTGGCAACTGGCGCACAGGATCGCCGATTGGGTGTTGTACAGCGCTTTGCCGGCCACGCTGTATTCTGTCAGCAGGTTACGGATAAAGTTGGCTTTGGCGATGATCACCGGCCCGCTGGTGTGCCAATAGCTGTGCCAGTTGTAGTTGCTGTACTGGTAAGCCGTGCCCCAGGGCAGGTCGTAGACCGCAAAGCCATCGGATGCGTGGAAGCTGATGCCATCGAAGAAAGCGTCGCCACCAGCCTGCAGAATGCCTTCCATGAAGTTACTGCTGGAGCAATCCTTCCCGCCAGGCGGGTTATTCGGATCGCACTCCAGGCGCAGACCGCCTACCAATACCTGGGCATCCGGGTCTGCCGTTTTGATCTGCGGATAGACTGCTGCCAGCATGGCCGCATAATCGCCGCCGCCGTAGTAGAGATCGGCAGGGTTGCCCCAGCAGCCGGCGTCACCGGCAACATCCGGCTCAGGCCACAGTTCCCAGGTTTTGACCTGGTAGGGGGCGGCGCCGTAGCGCTGCACCAGATCGTGAAGGAGAGATGCCAGGGCAGGCAGCTTTTCGGGCAATACCGGTCCGCAGGCAACGCCAGAGGCGTGCGCCCAACTGGGGGTATCGCCCACGGTCAGCACAACGCGCAGCCCCAGGTTATTGGCAGCCTGTAGTTGAGCATCCAGCCCGGCCAGGGCATCCCAATTGCGCTGCCCTTCGACCGGCTCCACCTCCGCCCAACTGACTGCCTGGCTGGTGTGCGTCCAGCTTGCGCCGGCGTTGAGGATCTCGGTCAGGCCGCCGGAAGCATCCAACGAGCTGGTGTTGACGCCAAAGGCGCTTTCTGGCACCAGCGGCGCCGGGGTGGGAGAAGGGGTGGGAGTAGGCGTTGGCGTGATCATAGTGCCGTCATAGTTCCGCATGACGAGAGGCAGGTAGATGGAATGGTCATACGTTTGCTGGGCACTGGCCGGGTCAATCGGCGCGCCGACCAGGATACCCAATGCCAGAATCAAGAACAGACTGGCAAAAGCAGTTACCATTTTCATACGCGTTTCTCCTTAGAAAGCCATCAAAGATGGGATGAAACCGGTAGACGCCTGCCCCAGCCCGGCAAACACAAACGATACGAGCGTAAACAGGCAGCCGCACAAGCCCAGGCCCAATCCAATGTAGCCCATGATGCGCCCGGCCTTCACCATGCCCTTCCCTTCCAACGATGGGTTGTTAGCCAGTTCGCTGTTGGCCATACCTGCCAACACGATCGCGCCAATCGAACCGATCAGCGGCAGGAGAGTCAGGCCAAGAATGCCAGCGATCAAAGTGCCGAGGGCTTTCATACTCATGTTTTTTGTGTCCATAGAAGCTCCTTCTCAAAGAGATTTGGGGTTACCAGATGTGAGGAATTAGACGCCAGCGAACTCGCCCGGCGTAAGTACCGTAGTTGAAAACAGCCAGCTCCTCCCAGCGTATGCGCAGCAGCAGGCTGAGCAGGAGAACATGGATCAGAGCGACATTCCAGATTGATGGGTCGCCGATCACGCCACCAGCCAGGGAGATCAATTCACCCAGGTACATTGGGTGGCGAATGAAACGATACGGGCCATCTTTGACCAGGCCGCGATCGGCCGGAGCGATGCCAAAAGAACGCCCCAACGTCCCCAGCGCCCACAGCGCCAGCAGCAGGCCCAGGCCGGTAATGACCTGCCCGGCCAGCGTTTCCTGGTGAATACGCAGCTCCAGGGGCAGCAGAGCGGAAATCCAGGCCACAAGCTTCTGCGGCCAACGCACTTCCACCGACTGCCGGGCGCGCGTGACCAACAGCCAGGCGATCAGCCCGGATTGTGCAGCCAGCAAAGCGGGAATGATATGGGCGTTCTGCCAGGCATCGAGCAGCCGCAGGCCGCCCAAGGCGATCCAAAAGGCCAGGCCGCCAAATTCCAGGATTGAGACCGGGCGCAGCTTCACAGGAGCGTCTCCTCACCGAAAACTCGTTCCGCTTCCAGAACCAGGCGGCGTATCTGGGTGTACTGCTTCACCATCGCGGATGGTTTCATCCGGGCAAACCAGGCAGCCAGGTCGCTCTTCAGGTTCGCCAGTTCGGAGTGGGACTGTACTTTGAGCAAGGCTACCAGGCGGTTGCGATAGGGCTCGGCCAGGCTGCTGATCCCACTCGCCAGCTCGTTGGCCAGGCACTCGGAGAGTTCTGGGAGCATCTGCATGGCGTTTACCCGAAGATCGCCATCACCGGCGCCATAAAGCTGCCCAGGATCACCAGCACAAATGGGATGAAGAAGAACACTGCCGTTGCCAACATCAGCTTACCGTTCAACTTTTCAACCTCGCTATCGAGCCGCGAGCGGTATTCCCGGCCTAAAGTACGTGCTACTTCGTTCATCAGGGTTGCTCCCGCCACACCCTTCTCGGCCACCAGGTCGAGTTGGGCAGCAAAGGCCATCAGTTCTGGTAAATCAGCCTGCGCAAAGACTTCAACGAGCGCGCCGCGCACCGGTTTGCGGCCAAACAGGGGGCGACCGGCGCTGCGTGAGTAAGCCAAGACATCTGAGAGCAGGCCGGTCAGTGGGCCTGGAAGCACGGAAGCGCGCTGCACGGCTTGGTCCGGCGAGACGCCAGCAGACATTTCGGCGGCCACCAGCGCAGCCACTTCAGGCAGGCCACGGACGACGCGCTTGCGCACCGTATTGGCCTTGGCGCGCACCGAGATGAACGGGTAAGCTGCCGCGCCCAGAGGCACAAGCAGCGAGGCCGGAGCGGGGTTGACCAACAGCACCAACGCGCCAACGCCGGCGTAGATCATGGCCGTAAATACCAGGCGGCCAATCCCCCAACCTTTGAAGTACCCGCCGCGCTGCGCCCAGCGCAGGTGTTCTTCCCAGGTATCCAGCGAGAATGGCAGGCGCTCAGCTACCCGGTTACCGATCTGCTCGCCACGCGAAGCTGCTTTTTGCTCGTTGCCCGCTGAAGCATAGAAATCTTCCAACCCGCGCCCAACCTTGGGTTTCAGGTTGAGACTGCCGGCAAGGAAGTAGACCACCAGGGCCAGCGTGCCGGCGCCCAGGAAAGGCGCAACCAGACGAAGTGTGTTAGCCATGCTTACCTCTTATTCCACCGATTCACGGATCAAGTCGCCGATGTAGGTGAAACCGAATCCTGCCCAGGCTACCGCAACCACGATGGCAATCTGGGCAGCCAGGGTACGGAATAATTCACTGCTGCCAGGCGTAGAAAAGGCCAGGAAAATCGCACCGCCTAAAGCAAGCACGATGACCCTGATCGTCCCCCAGGCGCCGTCGGCTTTGGCGTAAGCCTTCGAGCGGCCTTCCAGGATGCCGGCTAAGTTTTCGGAAACCATCTGGAAAGACTGAGCGTATCCCTGTCCACCGGTTTCCCACAGCCGTCCAATCTCCACCACGACTAACAGCAAGGATGATGAGATATCGCCAGCCTCCGCTTGCATCTCATCCATGCCTTTCTTACCTCTCGATTGGAGCGCGTGCACCAGGCGATCAATCCAGGGTTTCAAATGGCCTTTTGGGTTGAGAGAGAGCGAAGCATCTTCCAGCGCCTGGATCACGTTGGGGTTGAGCTGGATTACGCTGGATAGGTTCATCAAGAACGATGGGATTTCCTTTTCCATCGCCATGCGCATTTTGTTCCATTTGCCGTTGACCAGGCTGTTGACGCCAAAATAAGCGACTACCGGCCCAGCTAACCAGAACAATGGCGGCATGCCAAAGGCAGCCACGGCGATGGCCAGGGCCAGGCCAATTACACCGATGACCAGGTAGAGCGAGAACAGCTCTCGCCCACTGACATCGAAGCCATACCCAGCAAAGGTCATGCGGATTTTGTGCTCTTGGGAGCCCACCCGGGCTTCGGTAATGACAGCCGCTTCCTGTTGCGAACCAAAGTCGCGGAGTAAGGCGTCTGAAGAAGGTCGGCGGCCAAACAGCCAACTTAGCAAGCCGTATACAATGACTGCCGCACACACAGCGGCAAGAATAGGAAAGAGCGATTGGAGTGAGAAGGTCAAGCAGCGCCTCCTGGGGCAGGAATCAAAAAGGCGCACCACCCAAAAGGGTGATGCGCCCGGTTAAATAAAAACGCGCCCGCCCAGGGGGGTGCGCAAATTCTGAAGAGATTATAATGCTAACCTGGCATCCAAGTCAAGCAGGATTTCAAGCCTTATATCATGTTATGGGCAACTACATCTTACGTTTATAAGATAACATCCTATTTTTTATGCGTATTGGTGCTGCAAGCCCCCAACTATGAGGAAGCTTTCCGGGTAAGGATATCACTTTGTACCACTTTCGAAAATATCCTTCTCGCAATAAGTTCAGTTCTGGCTTAGTTCACCAGGAATATCTGGCGGCTAGCTGCTTACAAGGCCATCTTCACAGCCATTATGTGGATCTACAACATAATCAATCTTGAGTAATGGTTGATGGCGGCGGATTTACCGATCCAGTTCAGCCAGAGCATGTGGGGCTCCAGGTAGGCGTGCAAATGTTATAGGCAGATCATTTTGCCAGTTTGTTATAAGCAAAGCCAAGCAGCGCGCCCAGGATTAGCGTCATCCCGACAATGGGCAACAAAGAGGGCGGCTCTTTCCACCCAATGATAAAAGCGCTCGGCAGCAGGCAAATGAACGGAATAATGATGCCCTTTAGCACCGGGTGCAGTTTCAGGGTGGAGGTAGCCAGCATAAAACCGGAAACCGCCCAAAGAAAAAAGGCCGATAAATTGGCGTCCCAGGTCAATCCTTGCAGCAGCATGGGAATGAGGTCGAGAACGCCGGCAACACAGCCCAACAGCAGACCCAACACGATGTTATTTTTCATCACAGCCATCCTTTTTGAGAGTAACTTAACGATACCCCATTTTGACGCCGGACGCAAACTTTTTGCCAGTAATTTTGCGTCTTCTGCCTTCACTTCGTGAGAATATGGCGGGAAAAGCAGGGGATGCTGCGCATTCGTATCCAACAAGCGTATTGTGAAGCATTTTGGCCCGAGCACATTTGTGACTGTCCCAAGTCTGGTTGGTAGTAGATAAAAAAGCAGGCTTCCTGTAAGATGGTAGTTGAGTAGACCGCCATCAACAAGGAGCCTGCCATGTCAATTGTCGTGCTAAAGCTGCCGGAAGTCAAGAGTACCGCGAGTAGGCCGAAGCGCTGTCCAGCCTGCAAACACGAAGCCTTGCAGCGCTGGGGTGGGCAAGTGAAACCAGTGCGGGATCCGCAAATCAAGGCCGCCCAAGTGTATCGCTACCGGTGTTGTCGCTGTGGGCACACATTTCGGCATTATCCGGCAGGCCTGAGCCAGGCCCAACAGAGTGAGCGCTTGCGCCGTTTGGCGGGACTGGGCTGGGTCTTGGGGTTAAGCTTTCGGGGGATAGCGGGGCTGTTTGCGGCCTTTGGAGTGGTGTTGAGCCGCATGACAGCCTGGCGCGACCAGCAAGCCTGGGCCGAACAGCTCACGCGCCGCCAGATGCAGAAGCCAGTGCGGGTCTTAGGGTTGGATGGGGCCTATGTGCGTGGCTGTGGGGCCGTGCAGCCCGTGCTGGTGGCGGTCGACCTGGGCACAGGGCAGCCGGTAGCGGTTGGTTACGTTGACGAGAAAGACCCTCAGGCCGTACAGCGCTGGTTGGCGCCGGTGGTGCAGCAATTGGGGGTCAGTGTGATTGTCACCGATGATCTGCTGACCTATCGCAGCGTGGCTAGACAACTCGATCTCGAACACCAGGTCTGTCAGTTCCATGTCCGACGCTGGGTTGGCCGGGCCCTCCACGATCTGCGCCTCAGCTTAGCACCTGACTGGCACTGGGTGCTCGATGAGATCAAAACCCTCTTGGCTGAGTTACCCATCCAAGGTAGCCGCCGATTGGTCGATTTGTACAGGCTGATCCCAGCCCGTTTCTCTCATACTTCAGCACAATCGCCCTTGGAACGATTGCGCCTCTTGCTCATCCGTTTGAGCGAATGCTGGCCCTCTTATCGCCTCTTCGACTGGCAGCCGGAGGTCCCCTGGACCAATAACTGCACCGAACAAGTTATCGGTCGCATGAAAATGCGCAGTCACTCCGTGCGCGGCTACAAATCCGCACCAACCATGCTCGCTGGATTAATCGCTGCTGGCGCTTGGGTCTATTAATCCGCCTGCCCTACACTGGGGCATACTATGTCTGCCCTTGTCCATAAGTTTCACCAACCAATTTTGGGACAAACACGCACATTTGCCGATTTTGACGAAGATGTAGTTAATAAGTATAATTATATTTAATAAGTATCAAAGGAGAGCAAAGTGAACCAGGCGCCGCTTGACACAGTGCAACAAGTAATCGAAGTAATCCCCCTGATTATGAGAACAATCCGCGTTAAGTTCCGGGAAAGACGCAAAGCAAGTATCAATGTTGCACAGTTCCGGGTGTTGGCTTTTCTAAACAACAATGCAGGCGCGTCGCTGTCCGACCTTGCTTATTCGGTGGGGCAGACACTGCCGGCTATGTCATCGTTAGTTGACCATCTGGTCAGGCGGAAGCTCATCACCCGTGAAAAAAGCGCTGAAGACCGCCGGAAAATTACCCTTAAACTAACTTTAGAAGGACAGCAAGAGCTTCATGCGGCCTATCAATATACTGAACGATTCCTTGAAGAAAAGCTGTCTTCTCTATCCGCAGAGGATTTAGATATCGTCCTTCAATCCATGAAAATCTTAAGAAATTTATTTCAAATGGATGGCGAAGGGGAGATTGCTTTGTAAGTTTACGATGATCGCTTTCAACGGCGCATTGAAGGCAAGTGCCGGAGATTAAGCGGAATTGCAACAAAATGAATAAGCCTGAAGATTTTCAAAGCGAGGCAATGATGAAAAAAGAAACATATGCTGTCACAATAAGCCACTACATCGGTAGCGGGGGAGCTTATCTAGGGGAAAAATTGGCAGAACGGCTGGGTATTCCATTTTTAGACCGTGAGATTCTCCAGAACGTGGCTTGCCAATTAAATCTGATGGAAGAAGAAGTGGAAAACCGAGAAGGGCGGTTGAGCACCTATTGGGAAAATTTCACGCGTTCGATGATTTGGGTAGATCCCAGTTTGAGTGCAGAAATTCCGCACCTCGCGCCCTCGGATCTTGAACTATTCGAAGTTGAATGTGATACCATCCAAAAAATCGCCGCGAAGAAGTCAGCCGTCTTTTTGGGGCGCTGCGGATGGGATATTCTAAGGAATCACCCGTATCACATTTCTATTCTGCTGACTGCTAACAAAACTGAACGCGTCCAACGCTTATGTAAGCTTTATGGGTTAACGGATCAAGATGCGCAGAAGTTAATCCGCACCAACGATCAAGAGCGGGAAAACTACAATAGGAAATTCACCAAGAAAAACTGGCTTGACGCCCGTTACTATGATTTGTGCATGAACACATCCGCTATCGGATGGGATTGTGCGGTCGATTTGGCTGCAAAGTGTGTGGAAGTGAAACTCCAGCGGATTGGGAAGCTCTGTTGATCAGCTCGGAGCGCGGCGTAGAACAAATGGATCTCTGGAGAATGGATAGAAACAAGGCGGCACTTAATGCCCTGGAGACCAAGTTCCCACTTCAAAGCACCAGGACAGCTGCAAGCACAAGACAGATGGAAAAAAGGCCAGAGCTATATTCCATAAAGCAAGAACAAGCATATCCGGAACTCAATATCGTTGAAGAGGAAACGATAAAATTTTCTGGTGCAATCTCCCAGAGCTGATTGACTGACAAAATTAACAAAAGAGAGGCTTGCCGACAAAGCCAAATCGTGGCAAAGTTAGGTTTCCACACCAAAACGAGCCAGGAGAAGAACAATGTCGGACAGCCTCACCCTCTATCGTACCATAGTTGAGATGATTTTGAACACCCGAGTCCATTTTCACGATCTGCGTTGCCTGATCACCTTTGCCTGGGCGATTGTGGGCGTGTTGTTAGAGAAAAGCGTCCACTTGAGCAAATGGGGGGTTCATCGGGCAGGCATGGCGAAGGCGGCCAGTAAGCAAAGGCAGTTTGGGCGCTGGTTGAAAAACGCCAAGATCGATCCCACCATGCTTTACCCCAAGCTGGTGAAATCCGTATTTGCAGAATAGAGAGGGCATAAGATTTACCTGGCGCTGGACAGCAGCAGCTTGTGGGACGAATTTGTCATTGTGCGTATTGCACTGGTCTATCGCGGTCGCGCTTTGCCGCTGAGTTGGGTCGTTTTGAAGCAACAGAGCACGATGGTGGCGTTTGAGAAGTACAAGCAAATCTTGAAAGATGCGGCAGTCATTCTTCCCAAAGGATGTCCTGTGATCTTGCTGGCGGATCGCGGCTTTGATGACAACGCTCTGTTTTGTGCGGCCCGTGACCGGGGCTGGGGCTTTCGTATCCGGCTGAAGAAGTCGTTGCGGGTCTACCGGGTCAGCAAACCCTGCCTGAGCGTGGGGCGCTTGATGCCCGCCAAGGGCAAAGCGCTGTTTCTGCACAAGGTCTGGATTACCGATCGGCGATTTGGCCCCGTCTATCTGGCTTTGGCGCATGTTCAAACGCGTAACGGCTTTGAAGAATGGGCCATCCTCAGTGATGACCCGACCGATTTGCGCACCTTTGACGAATACGGCCTGCGTTTTGACCCGGAAATGGTCTTTATGCAAATGACAAAAGCGAACGTGTTCGCTGGTGGGATTGGTCGGGATCACATATCGGATTTCGATATCTCCGTTTGTGATAATCACTCGATCAATAAGCAATTCTACCAGTTTTCGCTTCTGCTCGAAGCTGGCCTTTTCCAAACCCAATTGGATACGCTGGCAAAAACTCTCGATCGTGGCCGCCAAGCCAGCCAACTCACCTTGCCGGTTCACCTGATGGGCAAGCTGTTTCTCTTGAGATTCTATTCCCTGGTATTTTTGATCCAGATCAGCTCTACGGCGCTGATATTCAGGCAGAGGGATAACACCACTCAGGTAGGCCTCCGTAAGGCGGTCCAATTGATTCTGCAAAGCAACCTGGCCGCGGCGCAGGTTTTCCCGCCGGGCCTGAAGCTCTTGTGGCAACCAACCACCTCCGTGAGCTCTTTGCAGAGCCATAGCAATGACTTCAGGATGGGTCAAGACTTCACACAAGTCTTGCCAAACCAATTCATCCAATTGGTGAGCGGGAATGTACTGAGCCGGACAGCGATCATGGAGATGCGAATACACGACATCGGTTTGCCGCTGCAGATGTAGTAGTGATAATCGGGAGGCCGTTGGCGGGCAACGCGACTGCGATTACAGACGCCACAACTTACCAAAGCTCTCAGCAGGTATTGGTGAGCAATGTTATTCCGGCTGGCGATCTGTTGATTATGGGCCAATTTGGCTTGTACTTATTCAAACAGCGGCGGTTCGATGATGGCCGGAATGGTTGCTACCGGTATCTATTCTTCTTGAGGAACTTTGATGCTGCTTTGGCCAGTCTTACCAACCGGATGTACCACCGAACGGCGCTGATGCGACTTGATTGCATGAGCGCGTCCGACATACACCCGACCGGTATAGGCCGGGGTGGTCAAGATACACCGCACACTCGCCGCATTCCAAAATTCGCCACCTCGCGAAGCAGAAATCCCCAGCTCATGCAAGTGTTTAACCAGACCATAGAGCGAAGTATCTTCTTGCAGGTAAAAAGCAAACATCTCGCGCACGATACTCGTTTCCGCCTCGTTGGTGGTGACTTTAGCGGGATCTCGAGGAGCATCTGGATCAGCCTGAAATCTGTAAGGCAGTCTACTCCAAGGCAGCAGAATGCCAGCTCGGTATTTGGCTTGACGCCCCCGCCGCATTCGATCCGCAATCAGGGTTCGTTCGTATTCCGCAACGGCTCCTCGGATTTGCAAGACCAACTGGTCATGAGGATCTTGGCTCATCGGACGATCCAGAAACTCGACCTGGCAACCATATTTTTCCAGTTGTTCCAACAGCAACATTTGGTGAACGTAATTACGAGCCAGGCAATCCGGGGCGGTCACGATAATGCGGTCGATTTCTCCGGCAGCTACTCTATCCCGCAACTGATCCAAACCCGGTCGGTTGAGGACTGCCCCGCTGAAACCATCATCCCTAAAAATGTTCTCCCCTGGCAGTTCCCACCCCTGCTGGCTGATATAGGTACTCAGCCGTTCCAGTTGTTGTTCAATTGTTTGAGCTTGCGCTTGGCGTTGGGTCGACACCCTCGCATAAATCGCTACTCGCATGCTTCACCTCCAGGCTTGTTTGCTTCTGATCCATCTCGACGGAGCGAGCTATCTCCAGCACCAACAGATAAGCCCGATCCCACCGGTTTTGCCCGTCTGGGCACTCCTGCACCTTCCGGTGAATTTTCCACTGGCGTTTCATGGCTGCCTCCGCACTCAGATTCTTCTGATGCGGAGTACACCCGTTCCTCAGTGGCAGGAATGCTTAACCGCAACGGACGCCGAGACCAGTTCAGCGTTAAATGCCTGGTTCGCGTCATGCAAAATTTGTCATTTGTGATTAGACCATTTTGAAGAGAACTTCCTGGACGACAAATCTGCTGGTTTTCAGTTGGAGTTGGACGAAGTCCGGGACGCTGATGCGCTTGAGCGCCTGGGTTTGATCCTGGCGACAGCCACACTCTATCTCGTCAGCACAGGCACGGCTATCGTTTCTCTTGGCCTGCGACATGCCGTTGACACCCACTGGCAGCGTGGTTTGAGCTATTTTCAGATCGGTTGGCGTTGGATCCGCGCAATGCGCTTGCTCATCTTGAATACTTGTTACCTTTCCTTTGGCTTGAGCCTGGGCCTGATCCTTATCCGGCTTTCGCTTCAAAGGCTCAGGCTGCCAGGCCGATTGCTACTATCTTTGGACAACGCCTTGAAATCACATAAGATTTGTCAATCAATCAGACAACCGATACAGAACAGCGTTTCTAAGACGACTTTTCGGAGATTGAGCAGAATCGTACCAGCAATGATTGCGATGACAGGCAAGGTAACGATGCTTGAAATAGCTCGCTGGGCAGAGAAAGATTGTAAATCTTTTATCCAGGATCAAGGGTTTTTATCGTCTTGACTAAAGCAGGCAATGCGTCAATGACATCTGCTCGGATAACAATATCCGCGGCTGAGTCAAAGATGGTGGGGGTGAGGTTTATCATAATGATCTTCTTTCCTTGCGCCAGGGCTTCTTCAACCAGCGCCGTTGCCGGACCTCCAGCCAGAGATGTGCCCGCAATCAGCATCAAGTCACTCTGACGGATAGCTCTTCGAGCAGCCAGAATCGCCTTTGCGGGGAGTTGCTCACCGGTCAGGATTACATTTGGCTTCAGAACACCTTGGCAATCCGGGCAAATAGGTGCTCTTTCATCCCTTAGGAATTGTTCTATAAACGACCTGGATGGATATACCATGTAGCAAGACATACATACGACTTCGCCCAAAGTGCCATGTAATTCAATCACGTTCCTGGAGCCGGCCTTTTTGTGCAGCATATCGGCATTTTGGCTGATTACCGCTCGTACGTATCCCATCTCTTCCAATTCAACCAGGGCACGGTGTGCCGCGTTAGGCTGCGCTGCACACACTGCCATTAAAAGCGGTTTAAAACCATCGTAAAATGACTGAGGGTCACGGCTGAAGCCTTGCAGAGTCCCCCTCTCTATCCCTCTTTCCTGCAAGGCTTCAGCCCGCGCCCACAACCCCGTCTCCGGGCTGCGAAAGTCAGGAATACCTGACCGGGTGGACATCCCTGCTCCAGTAAAAGTAACCGCTTGCCTGTTGTTTGCCAGCAGGGAGGCGGCTTGCCCAATTTCGACCCAAAAATTAACCTGGGACATTTCAACGATTCATTCGCTCAACTGGTTTCTGCTGTCTTTGAGCCTATTCATCTATTGTAATTCATCTTGCGAGCGATGAAGATAGTATTCTAAAAATGATCATCCGGTAAGCGTGTAAAAGGCCACACCCAGCGTTCCAGGGCCAGCATGCGTGCCAATCACCGGGCCGGCTTCAAAGACCTCCAGTTCAGCGTAATTGAAGTTTGATTTCAACTGCGCACCAAACGCACGCGCTTTTTCTTCGATATCGCAGTGAAAGATGGCGAAATGCGTCTCTTTTGCGCCGACCTTTTCATCCACCAGCTCTAACAAGCGAGCAACCGCGCGCTTACTGGTTCTTACGCGCTCCAAGGGTTCAATTCGGCCGTCCTTGAGGTAAAGTATGGGTTTGATGCTTAGAGCCGAACCCAAGAGCGCCGTCGCGCCGCCGATACGCCCCCCCTTATGAAGGTATTCGAGGGTTTCAACAGTAAAGATCACGCTCGTATTTTGTTTAATATCTTCCACCAACTGAATTACCTCCTGGGCGCTTTTCCCTTCTGCAGCCGCGCGGGCAGCGGCTATCACCAACATACCCAGCCCCATCGAAACGGATTCGGAGTTGATTATATGGACGGGCACATCTGTGAATCGCTGGTTAGCCATCTCTGCCGATTGTAGAGTAGCGCTCATCTGGGGCGAGATGACGATTGTGACGATTTCGTCCGCTTTTTTCGCAAGTTGGGTGTACAGGGCAACGAAATCTTGCGCAGTAGGTTGGGCGGTCGAGGGCAGGTTTTTACTGGCGCGCAGCAAGCTGTAAAATTCCTTCGCATCCAGGTTTATCCCAGACTGGTAAGTTTTTTCTCCAAAATTGACATAAACTGGCGCCACCTCAAATCCATATTTCTTCCCCTGCGCCGGGGTCAGGGAACAAGCCCCATCGGTGACAATAGCAACTTTTTTCAGTGCAGTGGACATAACAAGCTCCTTTGGTTGGTGAAAGCAATAAGCGTATGAAATGAGTGTCAGGAATATCAAGTATTATTTTGGTGTGCTGTCCTCCTTCCCATTTTCCGGCGCTGCGCTAGCGTTTTTTGCGCGCCAGCCCACCCCGCGTTCTGTCCCATCTATCAAAGCGCGGATGTTGGGACGGAGCGCCCATAGCAGCAGCGCTTCGGCAAAAACCCCATAGAGCACGTAAATCCAGGGAGAGTAACCCAGCCAGGCTCGCATTGCAAATACAATAGTGGCCGTAACGCCAACGCTCATGGTTGCCAGCGAGGCGTACCCCACGCCAAAAAACATGATCAATCCCACACCCACCAGGATGACCAGGTTCAAAGGGTACAGCCCCACCGCTCCGCCCAGGGCCGGAGCACCGCCTGCCCCGCCGCGCAAGCGTACCCTGCCATCTGCCCCGCGCTCAGCCAGAAAAATGGAATAGTTATGCCCCAGGATAGCCGCCAGCGGCGCGCCGACCAGCGCCCACTCGATCCCGGGGGCAAGCCATTTGGCCAGCCAGACAGTTCCCATCCCTTTGAGCATATCCAAAATCAGTGTGAGAATGCCAACCGGATACCCGGCCGCGCGCATGCTGTTCGTCGTTCCGGTGCGCCCGCTCCCCACGAGACGCACATCCTTTCCTGTTTTCCATCGCACCAGCAGCAAGCCAAAAGGAATGGCCCCAAGCGTATAGGAGATCATCACAACCAGAATGGACATAGATCAATCTGCCAATTTTCTGTTCGCAAATCTGTGCCAATCATTGCCATTCAGGAGAACGGCCCTGGTATGCCCACCGATTTCGCCAGGATCGGCTAAACTGTGCGCCAGGTCATAGTGAATCGGCAGGATATACCGGGGGGAGAAGCGATTCGCCATGTCAATGAGCGTTTTCTTGTAGCGGTTGGGTTGAAAAGGAGCCTTGCGCCAGGGCAGGCAAAGAATATCCGGGCTGACCGGGAGCGGCGCTTCATGAGCATCACCTATGTGCAGTAAATTGGCTGTATCCTTAACTAAAAAGGAAAGTGGTGTGCCGCCTGGATCAGGCTTGCGCCGCCGGAAAACTAGGTAGAAAAACGTATAGATGGGGTCGTCAATAAGGCTATATCCAGGTAGAATTTGAATATTGGCGATTTGCTGCCCCGGGCGGACGGGTTGCAGTCGCTCTCGACTGACGCCCATCTTGCTGGCGATCTCGCAAACGTCGGGGGATGCCAATATTCTCCCGCTGGCGACCTCCGTTACTCTACCGATATGGTCTCTGTGGGCATGGGTAATGCAGATATACTCCACACCTGGGTCCGGCTCATGCGTAAAATCAGGATCTATCAAGATGTGATGGATCCCTATGATTTCGACACAAGAATGACCAAGATAGCGAATTTTCATTATGGTTTTCAATGCTCGAATTTCATCGGGCGCAGGCGCTCCCGTGAATCACGGCAAAAAGATCATCACAATCCCCAGGCATGCGAACACGCTTCCAACGGCGCGGTTTAACCTCTTTTCAGAAACTTTATTGGCAAAATTCGCACTTAGTAAACCTCCAATGATCGATCCAACGGCAATGACAAGCCCGCTGGGAAAATCAACGTTGCCATGCAAGGCATAGCCCAACGTACCTGAAAACGCTGTAAATGCCATAATCAGCGTGGATGTTCCAATTGCCATGTGAGTGGGAAATTTCAACACGAGCAAGAGAACCAATAGAAACATAACTCCCCCGCCGGCTCCAGATAAGCCGCTGATGATTCCCAACACAAGCCCAATTCCAAATGTAATGAATCGCTTCTTGTTAGTCATGGCGGCCAACGGCGCACCACTTATTTTTCGTTCCGGGCGGGTGCTTTTTATCCACATAGATATGGCGATGGCAAACACAAGGAAAACGAATCCCTTACTCATCAGATCGCCGGAAATTGAAGTGTTGGCTATACGCGCTCCGGCCTGGGCGCCCAGCAGCGCCCCAACAGCCAGCCATAATCCAGATTTCAGGTTGACATTGCCATTTCGATAATAGGACCAGGCAACAGGCAAAGGTGTGATAATGTCCATGAACAAACTGGTGCCAACCGCTACATGGATGGGGAAACCAAGCAGCATGGTCAATAATGGAATGACCACGATCATGCCGCTGGCCCCGGTCAAGCCAACCACAACACCAGTAACCAATCCGATGAATACTTTGATAAAGATGGCGCTCATAGATATTGGAATCTCCTTAGTTTGAAATACAGAATTTTCGAATACAAAAACCTTTTACGCTCTGAACGACATGTCTGGCTCTGCTCCCAGTTCCCGGAACAACTGCGGGGCCTGCACAAAAATTCCTTCGCCGCTAACGGCTGTTTCCCCGTCTGCCAGGCGAATCTCGCCCGTAGCAGTGACCTTCTTCCCGCTAGCTTGCTTCACCCGCGCCGTAATGGTAAACGGCTGTCCAAGCGGAACAGGTTTGCGGTAATTAATATTCAAGTTTACCGAAGCGACGCGATATCCCGCCAGCCAGGCCGCCGCGCCCATGGCTTCGTCGAGAAGGGCGGCTGAGGCTCCCCCATGCGCCATACCTGGCGGGCCTTGCTGGGCTTTGGTAAGGGTTACTTCGGCAAAAATCGAGTCATCCTCGTGGGCGTACCAGGTGACGCCCATGCTTTGAAAGTCTTGCCCGCCGCAAACGAAGCAAGGGCTGTGTTTGGGTAATCGTTGCATGAAAATACCTCCAAAAAGACACCTTTTACATCAATGTTGTCCTGATTGTGATACCGTTCCATTCGGTTCACTCAATGTAAAACACGACGCCCAGCGTACCCGGGCCACCGTGGGTGCCAATGATCGGCCCGGCTTCCGTAATAATCAGCTCGGCGGGATGGAAGCGAGCCTTCACCTCTTCGCCCAAGGTCTGCGCTTCTTCCCAGGCATTGCAGTGCATCACAGCGGCATGTAAACCTTCGGTTTTTCCGGCGCGCTCGGCCATCAGATCCAGTATTCGCCCAATGGCGCGCTTTTTGGTGCGCACCTTCTCTAACGGCTCGATCCGCCCATCTTTGATATACAGGACGGGCTTGATGCTCAGCGCCGTGCCCAGAAGGGCGGTTGCGCCGCCGATGCGACCGCCCTTGTGCAGGTACTCCAGCGTATCCACGGTGAAAATGACGTTCACCTTGGGGATCAATCTCTCCACAAATGAGACGACCTCGTTGAGCTCTTTTCCCTCCGCGGCGGCGCGCGCAGCCGCAATGGCAATCATGCCCAGGCCCATGGAGACCGACTGCGAGTCAATCACCTGGATAGCCATCCCTGGAAGCTGCTGGCAGGCCGCCCGCGCAGAATCGAGCGTGGCGCTCATCTTTTGAGAGATGTGAATAGAGATGATCGCCTCGGCCTTCTCAGACAGGGCAGAATAGAACTTTACAAAATCTTGTACGCTTGGTTGAGATGTCGTAGGCAATTTTTCACTGTTCTTCAACAGACGATAGAAGGTTTCAGCATCCAGGTTGACGCCATCGTAATAGCTCTGAACTCCGAACATGACGTATTCCGGAATGACGTGTAGATCGTATTTCTCTCCCATGGCCGGGGTGAGAGACGAAGTGCTATCGGTGACGACGGCTACTTTGCACTTGAGTTCGGGCATAGTTCATCCTTTTTTTCTGATGCCTTTCTGGGTTAATAGGTTGGCAACATAAAGCTATTCTCAGCTCACCCCGGTGAAGCGGGATGCTCCTGGATGGTGGAATCTCAGGTCACGGCGTGACCTTACTCAACCTCGACGCGCTCCGCCTTGTGGCGCGGCTTTTCTTCTTTCTCCAGCTGTTCGATAGCTGTATCCAACAGGCTGCGCAGGGCCAGCAACTGCTCTCGCCGCGCTGTGCGCAGGTGCTCGCGCGCCTCCTTTGGCAGGAACATCAGGCGCGGCAATGGCAGCGTCAGGCGCAGCAGGTCGAATGGGCCTTCGGGCTGCTCTTCAATGTCTAGTCCGATGGTTGGTTCCTTTTCTTCACTCATGATCAACCTCCTGGGATTGGATTTCGAAGTGGATACGCAATGCCTGGCTCTCGAACCGGGCTGAGCCGGTTTTCAGGCCGCGCAAGGCGCGCGGCAAGATCAAGTTGCGCCGCCAGTTGCCCACCTGTACGGTCAGCTCATCACCGTTACGCAGCAGGGAGACATCTTGCCGAGCAGCAAATGGCAGTGTGATCGTCAGAATGTAGTTTCCATCAACATGATCTATCGTATAGGCTTGACCTTCGTAGTAGAGCATAGTGGGATCGCTATCTCCGAAGAGCGCCTGGGCCATCTGGCGCAGCGATGCCAAGCCGACAATTTCCTGCTCGAAATACGGCGCTTTTAATATGGGCAGCGGGGCAAAACCTTCCTCGATCATTTTCAGATAGCGACCCTGGGCCTCGCGCCAGGCGGCAAAGTAGCCGTCGGTCTTGTCGGGAAACACCCGATTGCAGATGACGAGGTCGGTGAGATAGCCGTATAAATTCAAGTACGTGTATGTGCGCTGCGCCTCTTTGATCACCATCTTCTCTGGATTCATCACCAAGCGCATAGATGCCAGGCCCGGCGTGGTGAGCAACTGGTACAGGCGGCCCAACTGTTCGAAGAGAGCTTCGGCGGCATCGAAAGTTTCCCGATCTGGGATGGGCATGTTGTTGAGAAAGGGACGCGCCAGCGGCCCCAGCATCATCGTTGCCCGTTTGCCAATGGGGAATAAACGGTCAAACCACCAGCGCCCGGTTTCGGGCAGGCTGAGCAAGCGCAGTGTCTCTGCCGTGGGGGCGCAGTCCACCACGATGACATCAAAATTGTTTTCCCGGTAGTGCTGGTCTATCCACAATAACCCCGCGCCCTCTTCCATTCCGGGGATGGCTGCAATTTCCTCAGCCAACAAATCGCCAACACCCTGCCAGTAGAAAACCGCCGCCAGGTATTGCTGCAGCCTTGCCCAGTGCTTCTCCAGCGAGTAGTAGATATCCACCTCCTGCCCCCATAAGTTGGGCAGGACCTCGACCGGTTCGGGGCCGAGCGCCGTATCCAGCGAATCCGCCAGGCTGTGGGCCGCATCGGTGCTGAGAACCAATGTGCGGTAGCCCAGCTCGGCGCAGCGTAAAGCCGTGGCGGCTGCGGCGCTGGTCTTGCCCACGCCGCCTTTGCCGGTATACAGAAGGATTCGCCGCGTATCGCTTTTGTCCATAGTTGAATTGCTGTTTACCGGGACCCGGCTTTCTGGCTTTCTATCATTGGCCTTATCTTTCATGGTTTCCGAATAAACCTAAAAAATCGCGCAAAAAAACACGATTTGTTGAGAGCTATAGACGCGCAACTTCACGCATCAGATCGGCTAAACGGTTGAGTTTATCCGTGTTCAGAGTGGAAATAGCCGTCAGAATTTGACCTGCCCTGCTTAACAACAAGCTGCCCAAACGGTAATAAAGCCGCTTTGAAATGGCCTGGCTGAATCCAACCCCGATCAACGCACTCAAGCTGGCCGCAACGGACAGCTCCTGGTTTGAGAAAGCCTTAAGCACGTTGGCAATTTCCTCCCGATCATTCATTAAGTTCAAATTGAGCAAAATGGCTGTAGTAATGTTGGCCAGGTTTGGTAAGGATATCCCTTCATCGGGGATGTGTTCGAGCAGCTCATCCAGCAAGCGTTCCAGTTTTTGATCCTGGTAATTTTGAATTTGTTCCAGGATGCGATCCTTTACCTGCTGCCACTCTTCTCGAGAGCGGATATCGCTCCCCGCGAGTGTTCGTAACTTTCTGATGGCAGCCAATGATGGACGAAACGCCACAGTTGGGCGCCCTGGTCCTGCCGGTTGTTCAGAGCGCTGGTGTTCAGCCTCGACCATTCCATGCGCCTCAAGGAGACGCAGCATTTCATACGCGCTGACCGGGCTGACCTTCAGACGCATTGCCAGGGTAGCGTAGTGAATCGGCTCTCCACCTTCATGATAGAGATCCAGGAGTTTGCTCAATACCTCTTGTTGGCGGCGGGTTAGTTTTACAGACATCTTCCGAATATTCCTAAAATATTGTATCATATAAGAATGAATAGGAGAATAAAACACAATGATGCGTAGCTTTTTCATTTACCTTTCCAAAGCTGACTGGGCGCGAAAGATCATCACAAGATGGCGATTCGCATGGAATCTGGCTTCACGTTTCGTTGCAGGAGAGAAACTGGCAGATGCCATTCAAGTGATTCGTGCGTTGAATGCCAAAGGCATCAACGCCACACTGGATCACCTGGGCGAACACACGGACTCCCTGGAGGCCTCTCAGGCTGCTGTCAGGGATATCATCGAAGCGCTGGATGCCATTCAAACATCTGGGGTTCGCTCGAACGTTTCCATCAAGCTGACCCAGATTGGCCTGAAGATTGATCCGAAAGCATGCGCCGAAAATCTGCGCGCGATCCTGACGCACGCCAGAGAACTGGGTAACTTTATTCGCATTGATATGGAAGAGGCGGCAATGACCCAGGTCACCCTGGATCTGCTGATGAAGATGCGCCAGGAAGGTTTTGCAAATGTTGGGGTTGTCATTCAATCCTACCTCTACCGCAGCGAGGATGATGTTCAAAAACTGGTTTCTCGAGGGATCACCGTGCGATTGTGTAAAGGGGCGTATAAAGAGCCGGCAGAGGTTGCTTACCCGAAAAAACAGGATGTCGATGCCGCCTATGATCGTGTCACTGAATCGCTCATGAAAGGTTCTATGGCGCTGGGCGCTCCGGCTATCAGCGCAGATGGACGCATCCCGCCCATACCCTGCATGGCAACACACGATCCGCAGCGTATTCAGAATGCCAAAGAGACAGCCACGAGATTGGGCTTGCCAAAAGATGCCTTTGAGTTCCAGATGCTGTACGGCATCCGGCGCGACCTGCAAGAGCAGCTCATCACCGACGGTTACAACGTGCGCGTCTACGTGCCCTATGGCACGGAATGGTATCCTTACAATATGCGCCGGCTGGCTGAGCGGCCGGCGAACGTTTGGTTTATCTTCTCGAATTTCTTCCGGCGATAAACTTAACTGGCAAAGAGAAGCATGATGACAAAAGCCGCCGCCGTATCAAATGCGCTTCAAAAATTGATAGAAAGTATGATGCGTAAAAGCATGGGAGGCATGCTGGCTTTCGCACGCGACCGGAATATGTCCTTTACTCAACTCGCTGCTCTCGTCCATTTACACTACAAGGGAGCAAGCTCTGTTTCCGACATAGCGAAAAGACTGGGAATAACCAATGCCGCGGCCAGCCAACTCCTCAGAAAACTGGAAGACGACGATCTATTACAAAGGTGTGAAGGAGCAGACGACAGACGTGTTCGCCAGGTAAAGTTGGGAAATAAGGGGCGAGAATTAGTAGAGGCCCTGATAGAATCACGTTTTCGCTGGTTGGATGATTTTTCTCGATTGATTGACGATGACAAAGCGGATCAAATCCTTTGTTCCATTCAAGCGTTGACGGAAACAATGCGCCAGGCCGAGTGAGAGGATACGACCGGCAATGCCAATGTGGTTGTCAATTCACCATGAATGAATCACAACCCGCCAGAACATTCATTAGTTCTGGCGGGTTGTGTATGGTAGAGAAAACGAGCTTATGGGATCTTAAAGGTCACATCTGCCGGCATCCCGGGCTTGAGTTTCAAATCAGGATTCGGCACGCTCAATTTGATGGCATACACAGTGGCGCGACGACCTTCCACGGTCTGGACATTGCGCGGCGTGAATTCTGCTTGATCGGAAATATAGGTCACTGCGCCGGTGAAGGTCTCGCCAGGGAAAGAGTCCACCGTTATGGATACCTGGTCGTCCAGGCTTACTCTGCCGTATTCGGTTTCAGGAATATAAACGACGAGCTCAACCTCATCGAGACGCCCGATGGTGATGACAACGCCGCCCGGGGCAAGCGTCTCTCCAACTTCAAGGTTGAGCGTCAGCACCACACCATCCGTCGGCGCATTGATGGTCGTTTTTGCCAATTGAACGTCGATGGCCGCCAGGGCAGCCTGCGCCTGCGCCAGCGCCGCCTCTGCCTGTTGAACGCCTGCTGCTGCCGCATCCACTTGCAGGGAATCGCTGCCGGTGAGCAGGGAGTTGTAGTAATCGAGCGCCTGGTCGTAGCGCTCCTGAGCGACTTCAACCCGAGCACGGGCTTCAAGAATATCCTCGGCCGCTTTGGTGGTCAGCAAGCGGTTGTAATCGGTTTGGGCGGCGTTTAGCTCAATTTCGGCTGCATCATAGAGCTCTTGAGCGTAATTTTCTAGATTGGCGTTGTCCTGAGCATTTATCGTCTGCGTCAGCACCTGGGATGCAATAAGAAATGCCACTTGCGCATCTGCAACCCGTTTTTCCGCATTCAGAAACTCCTGAGATGCCACATTCCCTATTACTTTATCGAGGTTGGTTTTCTGTTCATCCAGGTCCGCCTTGGCGGCTTCGACTTCGACGCTGGCTGAGGCAATCGTTTCTTCTTTGTCAAAATACCAGACCGGAAGATCGAATTCGTCCGGCTGCGATGTACCCCAACTGCTCATACGGCTCTGTTGATCTTGTAAATGAGCGGCGTTCAGGGTCATTGTGTCTTGAACTTGGGCGGTGGTCAGCGCTGCCTGCGCCAGTTGAACTGCCGCTTCCGCCTGCCGCCGCTGTGCTGCCAGCAGGCTGTCGTCGAGGCGGAACAGTTCTTCTCCTGCCGTTACCTGCTGCCCTTCCTCGACGCTGATGGAAACCACTTCTCCGCCCAGTTGCGGCGCGATATTGACCGTACGCGCTGCGATGGTGCCCGAGGCGGCAAGCTCTGCGCCATTTTCGACCAAGGCAATATTTTCACAGGCGCTTAGCGCGAGAGCCAATGCCATAACGAGCAAAGTAATTTTCCAAAGGTGATTCTTTTTCATTCTTAGCTCCTTCATAAAAGTAGAAAGTGTTTTAGGGGTAGTAAGGGGTAGAGAAGCCTACAGGCGCTTTCTGAACATGAACACGCTGGCAAAGAAAACCACGATGCTGAAAACTGCCATCGGCCACACCCAAGGCCAGAGGGTCATGAAGCCTGCTCCTTTGAGGATAATGCCGCGCACGATTTCCAGGAAATACGTGACAGGCAAAAAATAGCCCGCATAATAGGCCGGCCAGGGCATGTTTTCCCGCGGAAATAACAAACCCGCCAGGATGAAGGACGGCATCATAATAAAGGATGCCATGTACATGGCTTGCATTTGGGTGCGAGAAATGTTTGAAATCAGAACGCCCAGCCCAAGAGAGCCAAGCAAAAAGACCAGGCTAAGCACGGCCAGCAGAGGGATGCTGCCGACAACTTCTACGCCAAACCATATCGCGCCTACAGCTACCGTCATGGCGACATTGACAAACGCCACCAAAACGAAAGGCAAGATTTTGCCCAGCATCAACTCCCAAGAGCGGACCGGCGTCACAATCAATTGTTCCAATGTGCCCTGTTCGCGTTCGCGCACGATAGCAAACGCGGTTAGCAGCAGAGTTTGGATCTGCAAAATCACCGCTACCAAACCGGGAATTAAGAAATTCATCTTTTTCATGTTGGGATTATAGAGGTAGCGCACGTGGACATCTACCGGCAGGTTGATCGTCATCCCCGTACCGCTGCGTTCCAAACGCCGGACAAGGATCTCTTGCGACGTGGCCTGGCTGATGGTTTCGGCTGCCAATTGGGCGGTCTGTGCTACGGTGGGGTTCGAGCCGTCGATATAAAATTGAATGGTGCCTGTTCCACCGGTTGTGATTTCGCGCCCGAAGTTTTCGGGGATAAACAAACCGGCTTTGACAGTTCCAGCGTCCAACAAATCTAAAATTTGATCCTCGCTCTGCGCGGTATATGTAAGCAAGTAAAAGCCGCTTACGGTGAATTTATCAACAATTAAACGACTGGCATCTGTCTTGGAAAGATCGACTACAGCCAGAGGAATATCTTCGATATCATTGGCTACCGCATATCCCAGCAATGCCAACATCATAACAGGCATGACGATTACCAACCCGAGCGTGCGTGGATCCCGGATGATATGCAGCCACTCTTTGCGAACAATTGTCGCCATACGGCGCAATCCTTGTCTCATGATGAACCTCCTTATTCAATATTTACCCGAACCTGGCGACGGTTTTCTGTCTCGATCAGAGAAACAAACACATCCTCCAGTGACGGCAGGACGCGCTCAATACGTTCCACGGCGATGTTATTGGAATTCAGTGCTTTTTCTAACGCGGTTTTTTGTTTTTCGGATTCGACCCGCGCGTGAAGCAGCACACCATGCACCGCCACATCTTGCACAATAGGCAAATTTTTCAAAACAGCTTCTGCACGGCCCGGTTCCTTACAATCCAATTCAAAGAGCGTTCCCTGCATGCTCTCTCTCAGCGAGTCCGGATCACTTAACGCGATCAGGCGAGAACGGTACATCATCCCAATCTCGTTACAAAATTCAGCTTCATCCATGTAGTGCGTTGTAGCTAACACACTCACACCCTGCCCGGCCAGGCGGTAGATCATTTCCCAAAATTCACGGCGCGAAACAGGATCTACCCCAGCTGTCGGTTCATCCAGAAACAGCATGGGCGGTTCGTGAACGATGGCGCAAGCCAACGCCAAGCGCTGTCGCCATGCGCCTGAAAGGTCGCTGGCAAGCTGTTTTTCATGCCCGTGTAATCCCGCCATGCCGATCAATTCGGCCAGACGCCCGCCGAGTTTTTTTCGCGGCACATCGTACAGGTTGGCATAAAAATCCAGGTTTTCAAGCACCGTTAAATCGTTATACAAGGCAAACTTTTGCGACATATAGCCGATGTTTTTTTTGACGTTCTCCGCATGCCGGGCTACATCATATCCCATGACTCGCGCTTCGCCAGCAGTAGGCACCAGGATGCCACACAACATTCGAATAGTAGTCGTTTTTCCGGCGCCATTGGGGCCGAGCAGCCCAAAGATTTCTCCCTGTGGGATTTGAAAACTCACCTGCTCGACGGCAGTGAAATCACCAAATTTTTTGGTCAGTTGAGCAACTTCGATCGCCATTTCCTTGCTCATGCCGGCGCCTCCTGTTTTTCCACCAGGTGGATGAAAACGTCTTCCATCTCTACTCGAGCTTCCCTGAGAATGCTGATCTCTGCGCCTTCTTTCGCCAGCGCAGTTTTAATCTGCGGCATGGTCTTTCCAGGATTGACGGCCGAAATACGCAAACGATCGCCTACGGCGCGCCATCTCACCACACCTTCGGTCTCGTCCGCCATCTTTCGCAAAGCGCGGCGCGGACGGGCCTTAACCTCAATAATGCCGAAAGGCATCTGCATTTCCAACGCAGTCGGCGCGCCGGTGATCAGGATACTGCCTTTGTAAATCATACTGATTGTGTTGCAGCGCTCCGCCTCATCCATGTACGGCGTACTGACCAGCACTGTTACCCCCTGCTGTATAACCTTGGATAAAAGCTGCCACAGCTCGCGCCTGGAGACCGGGTCTACTCCGGTTGTCGGTTCATCCAGGAGCAAGATTTGCGGATTATGAATCAATGAGCAGGCCAAAGCCAGTTTTTTGCGCATTCCGCCGGAAAGGTTTTCGCTGCGGCGAGAGGTAAACTCGGTCAGGCGGGCGAATTCCAGCAGTTCGTCAATGCGGGTTTTCTGTTGCTTGGGTGGCACGCCGTTGATATCGGCAAAGAAACGCAAGTTTTCCAATACGCTCAGGTCTGGGTACAAGCTGAAAGCCTGCGGCATGTACCCTAACCGGGTGCGGATAGCTTCGGGTTGTTTGTGGACATCATATCCAGCCACCTGCGCGGAACCGGATGTTGGCTCCATCGCAGTGGCAAGAATACGCAGCAGCGTGGTCTTTCCTGCGCCATCTGGGCCGACAATGCCGTATAACTGACCTGCATCAACGCTCAAATCAATGCCAGCTAGAGCGGGCTCTGCCTGTTTATTCTTCACATAGCGTTTGATCAGTTGTTGCGCCCTAATGATTTCTTCCATTGCTTTTCCTTGTCATCTGTCGTTTTACATTTCAACACGGTTATTCATTACGCAACGGGCCAATAATGCTGGAGAGCATATTCCCCAGGCGCTTGCGCCCCGCCTTATCCATACGATCCAGAAGAATTTCGTATGTGCGAATTTTTCTCAGAAGCGGCTCCGTCAATTCGACGGCATCTTGTTCATCGGCAGCCAGCCCCAGCAAAAACCCGGGCAGCAAGCGGAGGTCTCGGATATTCGCGCGTTCGAGCAAGGCTAACATAATCGAGGCGTAGTAATCCACCAGGCGGTGCCGCCCGCGAGCGCGCAACCTGACTACCAGATCGCTGATTACTTGAGAGCAATAGAAAACGTCGTCGAGCCCGCCGTTCATTTGGACAAGTATCTCTTTTGCCAGTTCTGCATCTTCGAATTTTCCGGCTGCTATGCTCGCAACGACGCGCTCTTTTGCTTCTTCCCAGGTGGCAGCCTCTCCTCCCGACAGTCGTGCAAATGTTTCTCGGGTCTTTTGAGTCGGCTGGAATAAAACAGAAGCGCGCCCTGGACCTGTTTTGCCCGTTTCATAGGTTGACTCGACATAACCTTTTTCTTCAAGCAGGCAAAGCATGTCATAGGCTGTATACTTGCTCAGCCCCAATTTCTCAGCCAGCCAGGAATAATGAATGGGTTCCTGGATTTCGGCATAAACATCCAGCATGTTTTCGATGAAGACTTTCTGTCTTTTTGTCAGTTTCATCTTGGCCCAAGTAACCAAATTTACCAAAGAAACCAAAATATTGTCGGTATCATACCTCTGCTGGGCGAATCCGTCAAGCAGACTTTGAATGCTAAACACTATCCCATTTAGGCATAGAGGTCAGCGCGGCTCATCGGCAGGTTCGTTTGACCAGTGGCAGGTTTGGACAACAACGATTGGTCGACTTGGGTCATTCCGGCTTCGAAGCCGAGCACGCAATAACTCAGGTACAACCGCCAGGTGCGGTAGACGGACATTCCCACCAGACGGATTGCCTCTTGTTTCTGCATTTCCAGCCGCTTCACCCATTGACGCAAGGTTAGTGCATAATGTTCGCGTAGATTCTCGACATCGCGCACCTCGAATCCGGACGCTTCAGCGATCAGGTTGGCTTCGCTCACCGTTACCAGTTCACCATCGGGAAAAATGTAACGCTGCGAGAAGGAGCCCAATCCCAATATCTTTTGCTCGAAGAATTCTTCCCAAGCAAAACGACGCGCCGGTCGGCTATAGAAACCTCTGAGCAACGACAGATCACCCGGCTGGCCGCGGCGGGCGATACCGTGGTTTAAGAACAGGCCGCCCGGTTTGAGCAAACGATAGGTCTGTGCGAAGTACTCGGGCAAGCGGCTACGGCCCACATGTTCGAACATGCCTACACTAACGATCTTGTCGAAGGTGTCGTTCACCAGGTCGCGGTAATCGCACATCTTAATCTGCACCTGTCCTTGTAGTCCCAGGCGGGCAGCCTGTTGGGCGCCATATTCGGCCTGGCGCTCGCTCAGGGTCACTCCCAAGACGTTCACCCCATAATCTTGGGCCGCCCGGATAGCCAGTCCACCCCAGCCGCATCCGATATCCAACAGCCGCTCGCCAGGTTTCAAGCGCAACTTCCGGCAGATGTGCTGGATCTTCAATTCCTGGGCGGCGTCGAGGTTTTCTTGTCCACCCGGAAAATAGCCACAAGAATATTGCATCTGGCGATCCAGCCACAAGGCGTAGAACTCATTACCAACATCGTAGTGGAAGCAGATGGCCTGGCGGTCGCGATCGCGGGAATGGATTTCGCCGTGGAAGTGGGCCGGTCGGCGAGTGATGATGCGTTCTGGCCCAGTTCTCGGAAGTTTCCGAATTGCATTGATGGCGGCAATCACCTCGCCTGGCGAAAAATTTCTCTTGGCGATCGCATAAAGATCTTCAAGCACGGCATAGAAATCACCCTCGATGTCGAAATCTTCATAAACATATGCCTCGCCCATAGAGAGTTCGAGCGGCGGTGAAAACATGCGACGCAGCGCCCCGGGGTGTTTCAACACCAGTGTAAAAAGAGTCTCGGCGTCAGCCGGCAATTTGCTGTGATCCCAAAAACTCACCGCAAAGCGCCGTGGCGATGGGGATACACGATCAAGAAGAGCGACTATTTGCTCGATTACAGGGTCGGAGGTCCTTGTGGCTTGTTTGATCATTTTTTCTCCTTTCACCAGCCTTTGTCGAGCGTGTCATCCCAACGGGAGTCGAACCCGAATGCACGACTTGCAAGGTCGTTGCAGCCAGACCGGACGGGATGATGTTTTGATTCTATTCAGACGGAATCCCCATCCGCCTGCTTTGTAAAGCAATAGACGGAGAAAGAGGCTGTAGTCGATCATTCTCGATCCAGCATGCCAGCGATCTGGCGGCTGGCAATTTCATAGCCGGTTCGCACCAGCCTCTGATAATCTCGGAAGTCCCATATCGGGATGGATGGTGTGCAGCGCAACGAGATACAGTTCACTACCACGCCTCGCGCCTCGGCCAAGGCGATTTCCAGGTATTCCTGGCGCTGGAGCATGGCGAAAACGGTTTTATCCAGGTTTTGATATTGCCCGAGGTTGTTCCTGGTAAACAAATTCGGGGCATTCAAGTCAAGGGCCACGATTTCGGTTGCGCCCATCATCAAGGCGGGTTCGATTGGCAAGTTGCTCAAGACCCCACCATCAATAACGAGTCTGCCGTCATCTCCTACGGGCGTAAACCAGGGCGGTAATGCTATGGACGCCATCACCCCCTCCAAAACCGATTGTCCCGGGTCTTGCCCGTAGATCACCATCTGACCCGTATTCAAATCTGAGCCGACCACTGCCAGCCGGGCATGTTTGACCTGATCAAAGCGCAGATCAGGTGTGAGCCCTTTGGAAATGAAGAATTCTTTAACCCGGTAGCTGGCATGGTGGTTCGGTCGTCTGGCGAGTGTAGACAGCATTAACCGGGTCAAGCGCGGATCCATGAAATTCGCTTCAGCCACTTCCCGATACGCCTGCTCCAACACATCAATTCCGAACAAGTCGACGCCCCACAAGGTTAAGCCGGCAGCATTGACTGCTCCAATCGATGTTCCCACCAGCAGGTCGGGCCTAAGGTCGGCTTCGAGCAAAGCACGCAATGCGCCTACCTGCATTGCGCCGCGCCCTCCACCGCCACTTAATACAAACGCAAGGCATTTATCCATTCATCGCATCTCTTATAAGCTTTATCGTTTGCCCGAGCTTGACACGGCGTGTTTCGTACTCTATGTTGACATCTTCAACATGTCCATCTATTATCGTTTTCTGCCGTTCATCGGTCAGTTTCAATTGCTCTCCCAGGATACTGAGCTTGGCCGCGGCCTCGCATTTGGTTTGTTCCTGCCCGGCCTCTGCCGCAGCTAATGTTGTTTCCAGCTTATGTTTGATTTTATCGACTTCTTTTTGGAGGGTTGCCCTATGCGCTGCGCTTGCCAGGACCATTTCTGCCTGGCGTTGTTTCAGTTCGCCGATTAGCAAGGCAGCGTCATGCTGCAATTGATCTTCAAAAAGCTCCATACGTTGGCGCTGGAGAACCTGTCCGCCTATTTTATTAAGTCTTGCATCAACAGGGATTGCCCAGGTTTCTTGCACTTCTGCTAATACAGCGGCTTTGCCTGGCGTAAGCGCTTGCGACACTTCACCTAAAAAGTCCAAACTAACGCCCGCTCTGGTCAGATCAGAAATCAACTCCGCCATGCTTTCCGCTGATGGTTTAGAAGTCGCCCCGATCGGCGCCGCCTGCAAACTCAACAAACTGCCCATCAATCTATCCAAAGCCAGGCCGATGGGCCCATTCCCAGAGGTATGTCTCGCTCTGAAGGTCCTCGATGCCCCCTTTGCGACGATTGCTGTTGCATATAACGTGATATCACCACTGCTGTGCAAATCATTGAGGATGCTCAGACCCTCATAGGCAAAAGCCTCTGAGTCAAAAACAGCGACAAAAATTTTGTTCATTGTGTTATATCCTATTGAAACGGCCTTCTCAGCGATGTTGTGCGCTGTGCCAGGCCTGTTGTATGTCTTGCAGAAATTCCGGCACCACTTGGTGGACAAAGCGTTCCCGTTTAATCACCAGCGCCGCCAGGATCCACCCCACCAGCACCAACCCTGCCGGCAGGGCATCAACCAACGCCTGTATGATCATAGCGGCGTAGATCAAAGCCTGCACCAGGTTCAGCAATGCCTGGCTGCGCCCGGCCAGACTCAAAATGAAAAGCCAGATTGCTGCATAGCCTAACGCCCAGGGCAAGCTTACGTAACCGGCCAGAGTTAGATAGATGCCCAGGCAGAGTGATACGAACACATCAAATTCTAAATCGTGATCGCCAATCCAGGTATGCCGATAACGCCGGCTGCGGCGCGCCAGACCGCCATCAACGAAATCGCCAGTCCAACACAGCACGAGCAACAGTGCTGCGGCAGGCAGGCTTTCGCGGCCGCCGTAAGCGCCCAGCCAGATAAACAGCACAGCCAATCCGCCGCGCAGTAAGGTGATGGCATCCGCCAGGGATTTTAAGTCATACATGGCAGCCTCCTTTCTACGAAGAAGGCACCAAACAAAAGCCTCGCTGGTATTCCTAGCATACCAACGAGGTAGGGCGCTGTCATGAATCTTAAGTGCCATAAAAGTATCAATTCAACAGGGATTCAAGGGATCAAGCCCAGTTGACGCGCTTTCGAAACAGCCTGGGTGCGTTTCTTGACATCCAGTTTCAGGAAAATATTGTAGGTGTGGCGCTTGACCGTGTTCAATGCCAGGAACAATTGATCCGAGATTTCCTGGTTAGATTTCCCTGCCGCGATCAGGCTCAGCACCTGTAGCTCGCGCGCCGATAAGCTAACGAGCAGCCCGTCTTCTGTTTTGGCCGTGACGCTTTCAAACTGCCGGGCGGCTGTGGCTCGAGAACCGGCTTCTGCCTGGCAGAATGCCGCCAACAACTCCTCGATGTAGGGGGGAGAAGGCGTGTAAACATGCAATTCGTGTTGAGCCTGCAAGCAACGGGCCAGGAGGTTGGCCATGGGTGAACCCTCGTCTAGAAAAACCCGCCGGTAACCTTCCGGCTCACCAAGCGCCAACGCCATCAACAAGGTTTTGGTGGCCTCGTCCAAATCGCCCAAGGCCTGCTGTACCAACGCCTGGAGCGCCAGTACCTCAAGCCTGATGGTGAAGCGTCCGTAACGTTCTGCTTGGGGCAGAATGGAGTTCAGGGTTTCTAAGGCCTGGTGCAAATGACCGATATCACCGCTATCCTGGCCCAGGGCCAAATAAAACCTTGCTCTGGTGAGTTGTAAATATTCATCCACCTGGTAGGGACAACTTATGTCACCGTTTTTCTGTGCCCTTTCGCCCAATCCGCTCCCTTGCCAACATTGTATGGCTGCTGCCAGGTCATTCCGCTGCAAGGCCATACGAGTCGCAAATGCAGAAGCATAGACATCGTCCCAGCGGCTGGTTTCTGTACTCAAAGCCAGCTGAAAACCTTCATTCACCAAGCTATACGATCCTTCAATATCCCCCTGGCTTTGTAGCAGGCGGGCCAATGCCATAATGCCATCCACAGCGCTCAAGATCCACCAGGGTTTCGTCAGCCGGATGCCACGTTGCAAATATTCTTTGGCTTCATCCAAAAGGTTGCGCTCCCGCAGGATCTCGCCGATTTCTATGTCAATGATCCCAGATAGTGGGAGTGCCTTTCCATCTGGCCCAAGAGCTGCCAACTGGGCTTTCTGCAGTGTGACCAACGCCTGGCTCAAATGCCCTTGCAGAGCTTGCATTTCGGCGAGTTTGCTGTAGGCCGCTACGAGCGCAAACAGATTATTTGCCAGGCGGGCAATTCTCACGGCATCTCGCAGTACTTCAATAGCCTTCAGTGTATCTCCGGTGAGAGTGAAATAAAGCCCGTGTTCCAGAGAAAGAAAGCTCTGGATAAAGGGATTTTCTTTCAGGTATTTAGCCGCTTCTTTCGAGTATTCCTCTGCTTGCTGGATTTCTCCGCTCATCAAGGCCAACGTGGATCGGCAAACGGCCAGGCCGCCATAAAGGTTCCACGACTTACTTTCTGGTGAATCGCTGGGATCCGCTAATGAAAACTGTTCGTTAGCATATTCGATGGATTGTTGGAGATCATCCAGCCAGTATCTCGCAGTGTCTAGCTGGTACGCGGCGATCGAACCCCACGCATAGGCCAGGCTGAGAGCCGGATGTAAATGTACGACCTCACCGGGTAGTTTCCCGATCCAATGCGTGAGCGAGAAAACCTCACCTGTTTTCACCATAGTTTGAATGTGCCTCTCGATCAAGGCCGCTGCCCATTCCCCATCTCCGGCCTCCAGTGCATATCGGAAGGCCTGGTCCAGGTTCGACCGCTCTTCAAACCATCGTGCTGCACGCTTCTGCAGCATGGGAACCTCTACCGGGTTCGTTTTGATAAGCACATGCCGTAGAAAGTCGGCAAACAAGGGATGGTAACGGAACCACTCACGCCGGCGATCCAGCGATGTCAGGAAAAGATTGGCATGCTCTAACTGGTCAAGCATGCGAGAACCGTAGCCGGGCTGCGCGTCAGGATTTATCACGGCTTCGCACAATACTCCAGAGAGCACATCCAGGATCGAACTGCGAAGCAAAAATTGCTGAACATCCTCTGGCTGCCGATTGAGCACTTCTTCCGCCAAAAAATCTGCCAGGTAATGCGCGTCACCCTGGAAGTTGATCAATAACGCCAGTGGGTCAGGTTGATTAGGCAAAGCAATGGCGGCCAATTGAAGCGCTGTTACCCAGCCTTCGGAGTGTGTCTCTAGTGCAAGTACGGTCTCCGGGGGAAGTTGAATTCCGGTTTTGGAATGGAAGAATTGGGCAATTTCCTCTCGTGTAAAGCGCAGCGCGTCGGCGCCCAGCTCAGTAACCTGCCCTTTAGTGCGCAGCAAGGCGATCTCCAGAGCCGGTTCGCGCCGGCTGGCAATCACAAGGTGCAAATTGTGAGGAATATGTTCAAGCAAAAAGTCGAGGCTATGGTAAATTGAGGCGTCTTCAACGAAATGGAAATCATCGAGTACCAGGACGATATCGTCTGGAAGGGCTGAAATCTCATTGAGCAGGAGGGTCAGTCCTATTTCCAAACCGCTGCGCTTCGCGGCGTGAATGAAATCCAACATTTCTGTACCGAGTTGGGGATTTACCTCTTGAAGGGCTCCGACAAGGTAACGGAAGAAGTGCGTCAGGTCATCGTCGCCCCGGTGCACTGTCAGCCAGGCAATGGAACAAGGCTTATGTGAACGTTTTTTGTTAGCCGCCCATTCTATCAGCAGGTGGGTTTTGCCAAAACCGGCAGGGGCTGCCAACAGGGTCAGCGATCCTTTCACACCCTGGTCAACCCGCGCTGTTAGCCGTGGCCGGTGGATACAATCTGGCGGCAGCGGCGGGATGGTGATCTTTGTTCTAAGCAGCGGTTGCCTTATTTCAGGTTCCTCGGGCAGCATCATAACGAGAATTGTAACATTGAGAGGAGTGAAAGACAAACCTATGGCCTACTGCAGATCATAAAAGACTCACTGGTTTTGATAAACTTTCGCTAGAAAATTTTGTAGAGAGGGCATGTACCCATCAAAACGGGTGCGGCGGATATCATGGCTTGCTCCTTCGAGGTGTACAACCTGTAATTTATCGTTTATATCGGCAGCTTTTTGCGCTGCTTCTTGCGAAACGATGGACATTTTCTCCTTGTCGCCGATGATCAACAAAATAGGTGCCTGAATTTTGCGGATGACATCAAATGGCGCGGAGAGATCCATCGGTATAGTTGCCATTGACCCCAGGAAGTTAAAACTCAATCGCTTTTTCGAGTCCAGCCAGGGCTGGATTTCATCATCAGGATAGGTTGCCATTCCTTTTCGCGCCATGTTCAGGCCGACAAAGCGCGGCATCAGTTTGAACATGCGCATGTACTTTGCCATCATCTTGCCGAGTTCTTTGGGATCCATGACCTGATCCCCGCTGCCAAATTGCTCACCGGGTAGGATGATAGGCGGATCTTCCAGGAAAACGGCCCGGGTAAACTCAGGATATTCTGCCGCCAGGTACATGGATGTCTCCGCGCCCATAGAATGACCACCCACGATCGGGCGGTCCAGTTTCAATGCCTCAATCAGACCAGTCAGGTCCGCTACCCGCTGCCGAGTTGAATAGTCGCCTTTGCCCGATCCAGATTTCCCATGTCCGCGCGCATCGGGCAGAATATCGCTGTCGCCGTTTTGGAAAATCTTGCGCGACAAAATTTAATTGGGATTAGCATGGGAGAGATATGTATTCCGTGGCAAGAATAAAAAAGAACAGTTCGGATAAGACCAGTTAACGTACGGTACCCCCGTGGCACTGGTCGAACTCCTGTCTTACAAGGCGCACTTCTGGTACTCCTTCCCGCTGGATGCGCTTGCGCCTGCGGTGTTCGGGGCGCGATGGCAATCGGTTCGATCCTGACGACCTTCATGATCGAGGGAAAAAGACGCGCCAACACCTGAAATCCGAGCCGAAGGGGCCTTAGGAGCGGGAGATGCAGTACACAAGGCGGGGAAGACTGCTCGCGAGCTTGCAGAGCAGTTTAGATTGTCCGTGTCGAGGAAACAATGGATTTGCTGGAAACTGGCTAGACAAGCAAAAAGTTGATCATTTTTCCTGGGAACATCAGGGTGCGCCCCACAGCGAGACACTCCCATCCTGCCGCCCGGCGAGAAGATAGCGCCCATCGGGCGAGAGCAAGAAGCGCGTCAGCATCAACAAGGTTTGCTGACCGTGGCTATTTGGGTCGGCGCTTATGGTGTGGTTAAGTTGCCCATTTACTGTGTCATAGGCTTCGATGGCCTGTCCGGCTGCACCCATGCTGAACAGCACGCCACCATCTTGCGAGAAAACCAACGCAGGCCCCTGCGCCATGGCAGCCACATAGGCCGGCCCATAATTCGAGTAACTGGACTCGGCTCCCAAGTTGAGGGTATACAACAAGCTGTGATCGGCCACCCGCCATACCTGAACCACGCCGCTAGCCATGCTAATGGCAAGCGAACTGCCATCCTGCGATAAGCTGAGCGCCGAGAGGAAGTCGCGTTCGTCTAATGGTTGCCAGGTTGCCAAGCGCGCGTTGCTAATAGCATCGAACACCTCGATCTGCGCCCGCCACTCTGATGAGTTGGGTTGAATATTCAAAAGCGTTCCAACCGCAAGCGTGCTGCCATCGGCAGAAAAGGCCAATATCCCATTTTTACCTCCGGAATCGAGTGTGTTTTGCACGCTTCCATTCTGGAGCAATGCCACCTTTGTCCCACTGTCAGGATAACTCTTGGGGTAACTCACCGCAACAATGTTGGCAATAGACGAGTAGGCTAGATCTAACACCCATGTCTCCAGTTCAACCTGCTGCGACTGCCATGGTTCACCCGCCGACCACAAGAATAACGCACCGTTATAGTTGGCGGCCAGCGTTGGCGAGCCGCTCAGAAAGGCCAGTTCACTTACTGCCGAAGCGTTTTCGTTGCCGAGGAGATTGGGCATCGAAGGCGTCTCCTGGCCAGCCTCCGCTGGTCGCTCCAGTCGTTCTGCCAGGCTGCCATCCTGCATGCTACGGACTTGGATCGTTCCCAAAGCATCTCCGGCAGCCAGCCAGCGTCCATCGGGCGAGACTGCCAGGCTGGTAACCGGCGCACCCTGAACCACGCGCTGTACCCGGCTGCCATCCTGGACGCGTACTTGCTCGATCTGCCAACCTGCTCCCACAATGAGCGAGTTACCATCCATACTGTAACGCAAGCCCAGCGCTGGGTTGCGGTTAAAATCTATTCCCGGCACGGTGATCTGGCCCAGTTGGCGCTGTCCATTGATCTCCCAGAAGGTGATGTTGCCGTACCAATCTAACGCGGCCAACAATTCACCGTTGGGATCAAAGCTGACGTCTGCCAGGGTGTACTCGGCTGGAAATTGGCCTACCATTGCGCCGTCAGCAACTCGCCAAAGGCGCACCGAGGCATCATCCGAACTACTGGCCAGAAAACTGCTATCGGGCGAAAATTGCAAACCCGAGACGGCCTGCGCATGGCCCATCATTGCCGCAAGACCACCATCGGATAAGCGCCAGAGTTGGATGGCGCCATCTGTTCCTGCTGTGGCCAGGTAGTCGCCATTGGGGGCGAATGCCAATTGGCAGCCTATTCCCCCAAAGACTCCGCAGGCATCTGTAAAGGTAAAAAGGAGCTGCCCTTCTGTATCCCAATACCAGGCAACGCCGCTCTGGCTGATTGCTGCCAGGGCATCGCCTTCAAAAGTAAAATGCACATTGGCGATAGGGCGATCATAGGGTTCGCTCCCTGCGCTCCACTCCCAGGTTTGCAGCAACTCGCCGCGCAGGCTCCATAAACGCATCCGACCGGCCATGTCGCCGGTGGCCAGTGAACTGCCATCCGGCGCAAAGCGCACGATTGTCACCTCGCTGTCATTCGGGATATGGGCGGCCAATTCTCCGTTTTGAGCGTTGTACAGCCTTACCCCATCCATGCTGGCAGCCGCCCACAATTGCTCATCGGGTGATACATCAAAGGCATTGATCCGCCCATCTCCCCAGCGCGCCATTTCTACCAGGAGGCCCGTATCGATCGCACTGATGGGTTCGGCCACAGAAGGCAGAGACATCCCTGCCGCGTAGGGCATTTGTGGGCCGCTGGTTGGGGTAGGGCTGGGCGGTGTTGATGAAGTGGCGGTCGGCGTGGGGGGAACGGGTGTTTCACTTGTTGATTGAGCGGGTAATGCCTCATCAGATGGGGCAATGGTTGGCGCAGCCTGCTCGGCTAAGAGAGTGGCGGCGATCTGCGTGCGCACTATGTTCTCGTCTACGGTCGGTTCGGGCGTCTGCGCCGCCTGGCAGGCTGCCAGGAAGAGAACAGCGAACAGGGTGATACCGCACAGTTTCTGGTGGATCATAGCCGGCCTCCTTCTCATGGAACACCCCATAATTCCACAACGCCATCTTCCAAACCCAGCGCCAGCCAGCGCCCATCCGGCGAAAGTGCCATCGCTGGGGCGTAACTCAATTCGGCGTTCAACACGATCAATGACTGCCCGTTAGCTGGATCCCACACCCAGGCGTGATCGCCGCTTTGCGAGATCAACAAACGGCCATCAAGCGAGAAAAATACCTGAATGACGGCTTCGGGGTAATCATCTTGGTTTGCACGATGCGCCAACCGCTGGCGCGCAGAGCCTGTGGCTACATCCCACAGCCATAGGCTGCCGCCACCATCCCCACTGGCTAGCCAGGCGCCATCAGGCGAAAATGCCAGAGCGGTGATGCTGCCCGACTGCCCGGCCAGGATGACCGGTTCTTCTGAGCCCTGGGAATACAAGCGCACCAAGCCATCGCCGCCGCCCACAGCCAGCACAGAGCCGTCCGGGGAGAGGGTCAGAGCTGTTGCCCGGTCATAGCGATCACCAGCCCCAGGTGGGATGTACTGCGCCAGAGTTCCTTCGAGTAAAGACCAAATCCACAAATCGCCGCGATTGCTGCCAGCCGCCAGCCAGCGCCCATCGGCGCTGAAGGCCGCCTGCAAAGGGTCGACTTCATCTTGATATTGGATTGGCTCCGTGGTCTCCAGGCGCAGCGTGCGCGAAGCAGCATCACCGGGCAACTGCCATAAAGATACGCTGTCCAATGCCTCGGGCGACCAAACCAGCATTGTTGCACCATCTGGCGAGAAGAATACCTGCGAGCCAGGCGATAGGTCACTGCTACCCGTCAGTGTACCATCGGTCAATTGCCGGGAGGTCAGTTCGCCAGGAGAGGCCAGGTTGCCTTGCCCGGCAACGGTGTACAGGGTTTGCTGGTGGCTATCGAATGCCAACGGCCCAAGCCTCAAAGAAAAGCCGCCCAGGGGTGTTATGTTCTGGCTTTGCAAATCCAGAATGTACATTTGGCCTTCCTGCCTCAGCACCAGACGCTGGCCATCTGGAAAATACACCAACTCATTTGCATCCTGTTGGCTGGGAAATGTGCGCAGTATGTTCTGTCGCCAGTCCCACAGCCAGACGGCATCGTTCGCTACTGTGGTCAGCCATGTTACATCCGGCGAAAATGCCAACGCCGAGAACCAGGGGACAAAATCACCGTGCTCAGGGCTTATACCGCCGCCAGACCGAGCTGTGTTGAGGTCGAGGCTTGCCAGCACCCGCCCCTCAGCCACATCCCAGATTGTAAGCATGGATTGCGGGTCGTCTCCGGCAGTCGCCAGGTAACGTCCATCGGGGGAGAATGCGGCCTGGCGCGCAATCCTAACATCAAAGAGTAACTGGTTTTCAGCAACATTCCATACTTCTTCGGGTTTTTCTGCCTGGCCTGAGCCTGGCCCCAGTGAAAATTGGTACGGTTTTTTGAATGCCCAGCGCCCATCCGGTGAAAGCAAGCAAGATTCGTACCCCGAAAAAAGTGTTTCGCCTGGACTCGGGCCCAGTTCGCCCGGTTCAAAAAAAACATCTCTTTTGACCCAGTTCACGATTTCTACCCTTTGATAATCCCCGCATACGGCCATCAGCCCCAGTCCATCAGCCGAAAAAACCACTTGCGTGGCAGTGCACCCGGCATAGGATTCGAGCCAACTAACGAGTGTCCAGTCGCTTACCCGGTACAAGGCCACTGGGGTGAAGGGATCTGGCGCACGGTCTGGCGCTGCTACCAGCCAGGCCCCGTCCGGTGAAAAGGCAACCGCATTCAATCCGTAGGGGACTTCGATAAATTGCGCCTGCTCCAGGCTGCCTGAAGCGTAAATATATAATCCCTGTGTGCTGGCTATAGCTATCCATTTTCCATCTGCCGATACAGCCATGCCCCGAGCCTGCCCATTGCCCCAGATGGCCAGGCGGGTCAGGTTGGCGGCATTTTCTGGTGAGATGACCTGTACGTTGGCTGGCAGCGGAGCACCGGCGCGCAAAACTGCCGGTGTAGCAACGGCTCCGACTTGGGTGGGCGAGGGTAATAGTGCGGCTGGCGTTACGGTTGCGGTGAAGATGGGTTCGCCAGGGGCAGTAAGTGTAACGCCGGACGTTGGGTTTTGAGCGGCCTGTGCAGTTTGCCCGGCATACACCGTCGCTGCCACTTCCGTTTCCAGGCTGCCCAAATTCGTCGGCACGGCCTGGCAGCCTGCCAGCAGAAAGATCAATAAACCCACCCAAAATAACGCGATGATGCTGGTTAAGAACGAATGGAAGGTTCTTTTCATAACCGCCTCATTTCAGGGGGCTAAGGATGGAAATTCGTCCGGTGAGATAGCCGTCGTCTCGCTGCTGGCTTCCTGCGATACGGCATATAGGGTGATTGTGATCACGGTATAATAGTCAGACTGGGCTTCAAAAAGTGCCGGATCTTCAAAACGCCAATATTCCCAAACCAGATCGAACATTCGCTGCTCGCCATTCCAATCATCGCCTGTGGCTACGTATACCGTGTAAGTTCCGTTTGCAATGCCCTCCAGCGTGTATTCGCTGGCGCCGCGCACATACACCCCCACCACGGGCTGATCGGTTTCATCGCTTAAGATCACCAGCGCATCATCGTCGGCGTTATTTTGCACCGTGAACTGACCTGACCCCAGCGCGGCACGGCGATCATACACTACACTGCCGTTCAGCGGACGGTATGTGCCCATTGGAATATCTGCGCAGGAGCGGTTAAGCTGGACTTTGGATGCCTGTCCGCTAACCCAGCCGGTTTGCCCGGCTGCGGTCTGTACCTGAAGCCACAGGCAGTTGTCTACTTGGCCGATAACAACCAACGCGTCCGCACTCGCAACGCTGCCCACCGTAGTATATGCCGCCGACGGCCCTTCGTATATGGTCAGCAATACTCCAATCACCACGGCATCTGGCAGGATGGGTGTGGCAGTTGGTGCTTGGGTGGGGGTATTGGTGGCGGTTGGGAGAAGGGTGGTTGGTGTTGGCGCCTGGGCTGTTTGCGTCCCAAATACAGATGCAGCTACCTGAGTGTGCATTACGCTCTCAGTGGTCTGTGCTGCCAGAATCTCCCCTGCAATCGCGGTGCGAGTAAGTTCTGCCTGTGGCGTGGTGGATGTGCAGGCTGCAGCCAACAAACAAAGCAGGACAATTAAGCAGATGGTCCCTGCGCGCATAGGCTGTTCTCCTAATCTATATTAAAGTATAGCAGGGATTTGTTAGGTCGAGAGAGAATAGCACCGGCATGGCCGGGGACCTTGTTGAAACCCGCCTAGAATTAGGCAATATCAGCCTGGCTGTCGCCAGCTTATTGCCCCATGATTGTTGTTAGCTGTACAAACTACCCGTTTACACATAAGACACGTTAACGGTACTCACCCTCGTGGAGGCATCATGCGGTAATGTGCCTTATTTGCGGAATCGAGTAGGTATCTCTACTGCCTCTGCTTGCTCAATCTTCCTAACTCCACATCTCCAGTCCTATACACCTGCCTGAACACCACATTTCCGGCTTTCATCTCCGGAGCGGTTTCCCACACGCCGAGAATCTTCCTTTTCCCTTCCAACCACCCCACTTGAACCACCAGGTCAACCGCCTGAGCAAAGATTTCCTTGGCGGCCTCCATGCGCACCTGGGCGTCGGCGAACATGATCACCGACATGCGGTGAACGGCTGCTTCTGCCCCTTCAGCGTGAAAAGTACATAACCCAGGATGATCGGACATCTGGGCGCGGAAGAGAGATAGCGCGGCCTGGCCGGTGCGCACCTCGCCCACGATCAGCCAGTCCGGCGCCATGCGCATGGCGTCATCTACACCATCTTGCACCCGGTAAGGGGGAATGGTCGAACCAGGCGGCGCCGGGCGCGCTTCGAGTGTGACCACGTTGGGGTGCTGCAGCCAGATTTCTTCCGGGTCTTCTATCTTTACCACGCGCGCCTGCTGTGGAATGCCATTTGCCAATGCAGATAACAGCGTAGTCTTGCCGGTGGCCGTGCCGCCCACCACTAACATACGCAGCTTGTTCGATACAGCTTCCACCAACCCATCCACCACGCCTTGCGGTGCAACGTTCCAGGCCACCAGGCGATCCGGCTGCACCGGCTTTGGCTCGAACAGGCGCACGTTGATCGCCGGGTAGCCACCACCCGGAGCCAGAACGGGGTGGATGATCTTGATGCGCGCCCCAGAGAGACCATCTTTGGCTCTTGGCAGCTTGGCATCCACGGTGGGGGTGGCTTCGGAGAGCGCCCGGCCCATCGGGGCAAGTAAGGCCTCAACCGAACGCCAGACTTCATCCAGCGGCGGGTGCTGGTCAAGTTTCTCGAACCCGCGCGCTCCTTTTTTCATCAACCAGAGCGTGCCGTCCGGGTTCAAGGCAATTTCGGATAAGTCGTTACGCGCCGGCGGGAGCAGCTCGTTGAGAAAGCCCAGGCCGCCGGTGCGCGCCACTAACTGCTGCACCAGGGCGGCATTCAGGGCGGTCGGCACAACCAGGCCCAGACGTGTGGCTGCCAGCGAGATCGCGCTGGATGCGTGCGCCGTCAGCTTGGCCCGGTCGCGGATGGTGGCCAGGGGCAGGCCCTGCAGATTCTGCAAGGCCTGTTCCACCAGCGCTTC
>Ga0209605_1000516_pt1 | contig 48305 bp, 40 predicted proteins | sample AD_UKC035_MetaG_FD_184408 | JGI IMG/M metagenome (GOLD analysis project Ga0209605, IMG submission 184408) | Active sludge microbial communities of municipal wastewater-treating anaerobic digesters from USA - AD_UKC035_MetaG (SPAdes) (version 2) | ecosystem: Engineered > Bioreactor > Anaerobic >...
ATCAGCCGTGCCCAGTAATTGACCTGGGCAGCGGTGGTTGCCAGGATCACAATCTCGCGCTCACTAAAGATGGCTCTTAACCGTTCGCCAAATGCTGGCGTAAAGGCCAGCGGGGTTTGTGAAGCCAGGCCGGCGTATTCAATAGCCAAGCGTTCGAGCTCACTGAAGCTGGCAACATCTTCCAATGCCTTGCAGCCTTGCAGAGCCGACAGTTCTTCTGGCGTCATCAGGGTGTTCCAACCATTGGAATTCATATCCATACAAAAGGGGCAGTTGACGGCAAAAGAGACCGTCATGCGCACCAACTTGAGCACACGCTGATTGATGCGGCCTTCTCCATGAGCAATCAATGCCTCAAGTATGCCTGAGCTGACTGCCGCCTTGGGGTACCAGGCCAGCAGGCGCGGCGGCAGCAACTGTCGGCCGGCAACCTTCTCCGCTGCCCACAAAGCCAACCGCAATAAGCCGGGAATCCGTGTTGGAGGGCTGATAAACGATGGGCTCATTTTATTCCAAAGGTTTCCTCAAAGGGTCCGATGAACTTCCTATCATCAGACCAATCAACGATCGCAAAAATTACTCGCCGGTAAGCGCACCGATAATCCCCGTTCAATGCTTGCCGGAACAACCGGCTGACCATCTCCCCATCATTCCCAAACGCACCGCAGCCCCAGGCGCCCAGTACAATGGCATCATGGGCATGTTGCAAGCCAATCCACAGTACTTTGGCAATTCGCTCGCGGAACGCAAGCTCAATCTCGGCAGCGCGCCCCACCATATAGCTTGCATTGGGTGCCGCCGCAGTGATTATTCCCACCTGGTAGGGCTGTTCAAGCAGGTTGGCATCATCGCCGCGAAAAACGGGCACATCAGGAGAATAGAGCATGTAACTCGTGGCAAGCGGGTCGGAGCGCTGGAGATGGTATGGGTACATAGGTTGGTCTTTCAGACAAGCATATAAGCCCGATGAACGCGCCAGGTATTCTTCTTGCGCCCGCGCACCACTCAAGAAGCCGCCGCCCGGATGTGTGGCTGAGGCAAAATTCAAGACAACAGGCTTAAATCCATCAATCAACAGGCGCTGCGCCGCCGACAGGGTCGTCTCGTTGTACACATCAATTCGTGCGGGATCTGGGCCAGCCATCTGCGGTTCGAAGGGCTTATCTGGCGGGTAAGCCATCGTTTTCTCCACAGAACGGGCCACAGCTTCTTGTATAATGACATGCTGCCCTGTCGGTGTCTGGTAAAAGCCATCTTGAATGATCCGGACGGCCTCTAGCCCATACTGCCGGGCCAACTCGCGCGAGATTTGGCCGGCAAACGTATTGCTCATATGAATTTCCTCGCTCAGTAGTTTCCAAAGATGTTGAGACGCATTGTGCCTAGTCAACCGCCAACACGTCGCTGCTGGTTAAGCCAATATCAAATACGGCGTCCAGGCTTGGCGTGTGCTTATGCATGAGCGTCCCCCCACCCTTGGCGCCTGTTTCCAATATGTTGAGCATCTGGTGCAGTACTAGCCGCGATGGATCTCCAGCAAACCCACTCCCCGGGATAAATGTATGACCAGATAACGTCAAAATGCGTATACCTCGCCCCAGGGTATCCACTCCACTTTCTCCACCGATGACGACCTCAAATGGATTGCTACCGGGCTTTACGGCAGGCTGCCCCCACATCTCGCGCCAATGCATATCAGTGCACACATAACGTAAATTTCCCTGCACACCGAATATCAGATCAATCCGTTCAGCATCAGGGACTTCTTGCGCTGCACCCCAACGAACAAGGGCACTTTTCTCTTCGTCCGCTAAAGATTGAGTATACTCCACCGGGAAAGTCTTATCCAACCACAAGAACCATATTCTCAATGCCCAGCCATCTGCAAATGTAAACAGGTCGCACCTTACCTGATGGCGGTCTACCAAAGGGAATTCCAGGTCACCATTAACCGTAACAAAAGCCGAATCCTCACCAACAAAAACTTCTGCCTTGCTGCGCGATGTCGCCGGCGATAATCTGCGTTGGCATTTAATGACAACTTTTGGGATAGCAATGGCATCCGAGATGCGAGCATATCGAACCTGCGCCGTAGGCCACCACCGAGAAACGTAGAAAGGCACAGAAACACTGCCCTCCGCGCGATACGGCTTAAGACTCAACGTATGCACTCCCGAGGCGTTGCTCTCCCACATGGGTTGTAAGAGGTTATCGGGCAGATTGGCAGGCCGGCGCAAAATGATCACCTGTTTCCCTGTCACAACCCCCGATTTGGTAACAACCAGAATGGCCAGGCGGTATTTATCCTTAAGCTGGCTATCCAGGTGTGTCACACTGAAGAAAACATGCTGCCTTTTCGTCGACCGCTTGATTTCAAAACCCAATTCGCTGCCACCGCCCCAAGATATTTCAAGCTCTGGTTGCTCAGGGCTTCCCAGGTAACCCGCGATCCGCCCGTTTTGCATGACCAGCTCAGGACGAATATAGAGGTCTTCATCAACATCATCGATTACAACGAGTAACTTGATCGATCGGGTTCCCCAGGGCAGATATTCAAGTTCATTCATCGGAGTGACTTTTCCTGGCCAGATATCGGCAAACTGCCACTCGTGCACAACGCTCATTGCCACGCTTCCCGCCATAATTTCCTCCAATCAACAATGAATAAGTCACTGATACTGTTTATAATATCATCAATAGGCACACTAAAGCAACGAGAATCCAACCCAAATGATTTCGAGGCCCCCATGAAACCGTCTCCCGATTCCAACAATTTTGAGATACAACATAACCCCACTGCCAGCAGGTTTGAAGTCCAGGTTAGTGATCATGTGGCAGTGCTAGAGTATCAAATGAATGGTCACAACATGGTCATCACCCACACCCTGGTACCTGAGGCGCTAGAGGGCCAGGGAATTGGCAGCCGTCTTGCCAGGACCGGCCTGGAATACGCCAAAGAGCACAGTTACCATGTAGTGGCGCTGTGCTCTTTCGTAGATTCCTATATCCGGCGGCATCCAGAATATCAATCGTTGATTAACCAATAGCCTCGCTCAAAGTAGTGATAGGCCGGCACTGTAGCAGATACAACCTGCCCTGTTGGAAGGCGCACTCCAGATCCACCGGCCAACCCATATACTTTTCAAGGGCTAAGGCCAGGCGGGCTAAATCCTTGACCTGCTCAAGGTTCAGGGTCGGCTCTGTCTGCATGGCACGCGGCACAGGCACCTCACGTGTACCTTCTGGGCAAGCAATGGTCATATAAGTCTTATCTGCCAACTGCTGATCAACCAGGTCCAACGTTGCCTTTTGCACCCGGTACAGATCGGGAGTTACAGTTCCTCCCACCAGGCTCTCCCCCAGTCCCCAGGTTGCATTGATCACTATTTCCGTCCGCCTGCCCGAAACCGGGTCAGCGCTAAACACCACCGCCGAAACATCTGCCAGGATAAACTGTTGGATCAACACCGCAACAGATGCATTTGAACTTAAGCCATGCATATTGCGGTATGCCTGGGCCCTTTCAGTATGTGCCGAGTCTACACAGCGCTGCACAGCCCGCGCAACCGGTTTGCTGCCCACAACGTTCAAGTACGATTCGTGCTGGCCGGCGAACGAAGCTTGCCGCCCATCCTCGTCAACAGCAGAAGAGCGTACCGCTACCGAAGGCCTCCGGCAGCCACAACGACGGCCTAAGCCATGATAAGCTTGCATTACCCGCCCTCCCGCATACTCAAGCAGAGAACCGCCATCATCTAGCCTTGCCTCCAGGCAAAATCCTGGGGGCACAGGATACTTTGCCGCCAGGCGGCTCAAATTCGCCGCCTTTCCACCTACACGACCCGGATCGTGTGCTGCAGATGTTCCTAACCAATAGATATTCATAGCAACCTCCTCTCATCTACTTGGATCATCTTTTTATAACAACCGCACCATTCCGCCATTACCATCAACCTCAATCAACTGCCCATCTTGGATCATCGTGGTGGCGTCACGTGTTCCTACCACTGCTGGGATGCGGTATTCACGCGAGACGACCGCCCCATGCGATAGCAATCCGCCCGCATCCGTTACCAGCCCGGCAGCCGTCAAGAACAATGGTGTCCAGGGAGGGGCCGTGGTCGTGGTCACCAAGATATCCCCCGGCTTCAAACGATGGGCATCTGCCAGGGTTAAGATGACGCGCGCCGGACCGCACACCTTGCCGGAAGAACCCGCCTGTCCTCGCAAAATGCCTGGTTCCGGATATTCGTTTTTCGATTCGGCCACAAAACCACCGATATATCGCAGCATACGCCTGGCATCTGGCGAATACACATACAAAGGTTTGGCCGGACGGGTGCCCAGTTCCTTTGGACCAGGCCGTTTTGCCCATTGTTCAGTATCCACCCGGCGAATCTCGGCAAGTTCGCAAAGGTTTAGAGTAGGATCGGCAATTGCATGACGGAGCTCAGCTAACTCGATGAAAAATACATCGTTTGGCTCGTACAACTGCATCCTATCCGTCAAACGCTTGCCCAGCTCTCGGATCACCCTGCGCACCCATCCAAAGCCATTGAAATCAATATAAAAGGTATGGTCCTCTGTCAACACCAATGCAATCTGAGCCGCCTTCAATAAAGTCTCAAAACGCTCTCGCACCGGTTGAGGGTAATAGTCCAATTCCTGGCGAGCCCTAGAGATTGCGGCCTCGCGTTGTTGCGCCGCTTCAGCCAATTCCGATTCCAGATCACGCTCAGGCTGTGCAAGATAATTCTTCAAGTTATTGAGTAAGGGCGTTGGGTCCTCTTCCCAGCTCGGGTAACCCCAATCCCACAGGTCGCTGCGCCTGCCATATGCTTGCAAGAAACTATAAAACCTGGCTAAGAAGTACACTCCATTAACCGACTGCTGTAGCACCGGGATTACTTCCCCAGCAGGCAACTCCAGCAAGGCCTTCCGCACATCTTCCACGTCATTTGCATCCCTGCTTAGTCGCCAGAGCGCCCGGCCAATCTCAAGGGTTTTGTTATCAAACCCTTGCAGCAGCCGGTGTGCATCCAGGGCTGTTGAGCCGGCAAATAGATCGCAAAATAACTTCTCAAATTCATCGATTGCATACCACATCGGCGGCCCCATCAAGTAGTGGATTTCATAGATACGCGTTGCCCTGGTAAGCGTTCCTTCAAAGTGTGTCGCCAGGTCATCCCAACTGGCGCCTTTCAGATCAAAAGCCCGCCAATACGACCACAATGCATCCAGTTCAGGCTTCCATTCATTCTCCCAGGCTTCAGCCAACCTGGCACTGACGGCACCAACGATCTGTCTGTTTTGTTTCTCTCTTTCAGCAATCTCTTTTGGGCTACCTGTGAACGCGATCAAGCGGGTGTAGTTATACGTGTTGATCTGACGATCCAGGCGGCCCAAAATCGACTCTTTATAAAGTTCCACAGTGCGCCTGCGCCCCTCGCCCGCCGTATGCGCCGCAAAACTCGAGAACATCGGCGTGATCGGAGCAGGGTTGTGCTCACAATCGCGCGTCCAGTGGTAAATTCCGTCATCTGAATTTATCCACGTGACCGGGAAATCTGCCGGCGGCAAGATCAGCCTTTCTTGCTCCGCATCTGGGTTCCTGGTAATAACTTCAGCGTTCATTGGAGTACCTCCTCAGAATGTCATATTGATCACATGCATGCAAATAGTACAATGCTCTTCGTTTATCAACCAGGAATTATTTCCGGTTCACATGGGAACTATTTCTATGCCCTGATGGGAAATCTGTCCCGAGTACTTTACCGCTCAGCCCGCGGCTGATATGATTAAGCCCAATTCACTGCCCGTAGGAGATCACCCATGCTCACGCCCGAGTGGAAAAATCGGATAATGCGCTGGCGAGATGCGCTCTGGAAATGTATCTACCGCCCCATCAAAGATATCGAATGGAGCGGCTTGACCACCAATCAACGGCTTAATCCTCAGCAAGCCCTTCAACAGCCGTTCGCCGTCATGCCCACGGGAACAACCTGGGGGAGCAAATGGGAATATGGCTGGTTCAAATGCTGCATCATTATTCCTCCTGAGGCTGCCGGGCAGCGGGTAGTTCTCTATAACGAAGCTGGCCCAGAAAGCCTGGTATGGATAAACGGACAAGTTGCCGGTTCCTTCGGCTGGGCACGCCAATATTTGGTCTTGACCCGGCAGGCTGAAGCGGGCCAGGTATTTGAGATTTTGATGGAAACATATGCCGGGCATGGCAAGGTCAGCACCGGCGAAGGCCCACTACTCAGCGAAACAAGCTGGATGCCTGAACCGCCCGCCGCACAATGCACCCTTGGTCAAAGCAATTTTGGTATTTGGTTAGAGCCGGTTTACCAACTGGCCCTCGATTTCACCACGCTGTATGAACTGCGTGACACGCTAGACCCATTATCGCTGCGTGCCAGCGAAATTGACGATGCCCTGATGGCTGCCACTTGCTGCATCGACCTGGAACTCCCTGAAGATCGTTTGTTGGAGACCATTCAGCAGGGCCGCCGTTTGCTTGCGCCCGTCCTCGCCTGCAAAAACGGGTCCACATCACCCACGCTGCACGCTTTTGGCCATGCACACATTGATGTTGCCTGGCTTTGGCCATTGCAGGAAACAGAGCGCAAAATGGCGCGCACGGTTGCTAATCAGCTTGCCCTGGCTGACGAATACCCAGAATACAGGTTTCTTCAGAGCCAACCTCAGCTTTACCTGATGCTGAAAAACCATTATCCCGAGTTGTATCAACGCTTGAAAAATGCTGTTCGGCAAAATCAGTTCATTCCAGATGGTATGATGTGGGTCGAAGCCGACACAAACATATCCAGCGGCGAAAGCCTGATCCGCCAAATACTGCATGGTCGGAAATTCTTCGAGGACGAGTTTGGTATCAACAGCCAGGTGCTGTGGCTGCCAGATGTATTTGGTTATTCGGGCGCTGTGCCGCAAATCTTGCGCGGCTGTGGCTGCATCGGCTTTGCCACGCAAAAGATTACCTGGGCATACAATGGTGGCGAGCCTTTCCCCTATAACACGTTCTTATGGGAAGGGATCGATGGCACCACGATCCCAGCACATATCTTTACCGACTACAACAGCGAAACGTCTCCGCGCGCCATTGCCCAACGCTGGAATACTCGCCTGCAAAAGAACGGCATTCGAAGCCTGCTCTTATCATTTGGCTGGGGTGACGGAGGAGGCGGCCCAACTAGCGATCATATCGAGTATATCCGCCGCACACGGGACCTTGAAGGATTGCCACGCGTCGAGCTTTCGTCACCTGCGGCATTCTTTAATATACTTGCATTGAATGGTTCATTATCACCGCGCTACGTGGGTGAGTTGTATTTTCAGGCCCATCGCGGAACATATACTTCACAGGCCCGCACCAAGCAAGGCAACCGCTACGGCGAATTTGCCTTGCGTGAAGCTGAATTATGGGCTACCGCCGCATCTGCGCTTGGCAAGTTCAAGTTTACCGCCAGGACACTTGATTCGGCCTGGCAGGCTCTTTTAACCAATCAGTTTCACGATATATTACCCGGCTCATCGATCCAACGCGTTTACCAAGAAGCAGAGGCTGCCTATCAAGACCTGATCCATACAGCCCAATCGCTCGCCCGCCAGGCGGTCCAAGGCCTTACCCACCCCGCCGAAGCAGTAACCATTTTCAACTCCTTATCCTGGCCGCGCCAGGTATTGGTCGAAACGCCAGATGGCAGTGCCGAGATCACAGTCCCGGCCTGTGGATGGAAAACGGTTCCCCTTGCAGAGCTTGCTCATTCTGAGCAGCCAGACGAAACGAGGCGCGTTTCCACAACGCCCCATTCGCTTGAGAACCATCTGCTGCACGCCGAATTCAACGACCGGGGAGAAATCACCCGCTTATTTGATAAGCAAAGCCAGCGCGATTTTGCTGCCGGGCCTCTGAACCGTTTCTGCTTATACAAAGATGTGCCATCCAACTGGGATGCCTGGGATATCGAGAGCATGGTCGAAAACCTGCCGGTTGAGATCGACGAACCCGTCACACTAGAGGTCATTGCCAGTAGCCCTCAAAGAGGGGCTCTACTCCTCACCCGTCGTCTGCACGACTCGATCCTCACCCAGGTCATCTCACTGTGCGCCAATAGCCGCCGCGTTGAGTTTGACACAACCATCGAATGGCAAGAAAGCCACAAGCTGCTGAAAGTGTGTTTCCCTTTCAACATTCACACCAACGAAGCTCTTCACGAAATCCAATTTGGCCATTTGCGAAGGCCAACGCACAAATCGCGCCCCTTCGACGCCGATCGCTTTGAGGTCAGCCAATATAAGTGGAGCGCCCTGGTAGAAGAAGGACGCGGTGCCGCCATCTTGAATGATTGCAAATACGGCTTGAGCACTTCTGGTAACACCCTAAAGCTTTCGCTGCTCAAATCCCCCAAAGCCCCCGATCCGTTTGCTGATACCGGAACCCATCACTTCACATACGCGATCTACACATGGAACGGCAGCTTCCTAGAGAGCGGTCTTGTGCAGGCCGCTTACGAATTGAATATTCCTCCCCTGGTGATCAAAAACGCAGGCACTGCCGGCGCAGCCCAAGAATCACTCTTTCGGCTGGATAAGGCCAATATTGTGATTGAGACGGTCAAACCGGCTGAAGACGGGTCATCAGACATTGTGATTCGTATGTACGAAGCCATGCGCACCGCAACTCGCTGCAACCTTCTCACTACATTTAATATTGTACGTGCTACCCAAACAGATTTACTCGAAAACCAGCTCTGCAAATTACCAAATTCCCGGCACCAGGTTGAGTTAGACTTTCGTCCCTTTGAGATTAAAACCATTCACTTACAAATCCAGCCATAGCCGCGCAGCGTAGAATAAACGGATCAACGAACCGAAATGAACAGTCAATTCCTTCACCGAGATGATGCACAACAGCTTGAATTTGACGCCGCCATTACCACCAAAACTACACTCCCAGATGGCCGCCTCGGCGTAGTGCTCGAAAGCACCTACTTCTATGCCACCGGCGGAGGGCAAGAACACGACACCGGCAAGATCGGCGACGCACAGGTGATCGACGTATTCAAAGATGAGTCCACCGGCAAAGTCATCCACATCCTGGATCGCGATTTGCCACCTGGGACTTATAGGGCCCAGATCGACTACGACCGGCGATTGAGACACATGCAGCACCACACTGCCCAGCACTTGCTGACCCAATGTTTCATCGCTTTGTTCAATTACGAGACCGTTTCAGCCAATATCAACGGCAGCACGCCATCCGCACTGGATCTTGCGATCAACCGCCTGCTCACCCAAAGCGAACTAGAGCAAGGCGAAACTTTAGCCAACCAAGTCATCTATGAAGATCGTCCGGTAAAAGTATATTACGTCAGTCCGTCCGATTTAAACAAAATACCCCTGCGCCGTCCACCATCTGTAACCGAGAACATACGCATTGTTGAGATCGATGGATTTGATTACTCTGCATGCGGCGGAACGCACTGCGCTCGCACAGGTACGATCGGCATTGTAAAAATCGTCAAACAAGAACGGATCAACGATAAGACTCGTGTCCACTTCATTGCCGGTCTTCAGGCGTTGTACACACTGCGCAATTATCACGAAACATTGTCCAACCTGGCAATGTTTCTAAGCGTTAGTATTCCCGATGTTCTCCCATCGATCCAGCGGCAGTCAGATCAATTACAAGCTGCGCAAAAGGAGCTGCAAACGCTGCGCAGCGAAAGGATCGCCTTCGAGGCAAAAGATTATCTTGAGCAAGCCGAAAAATTGGCAGATTATCGTCTCATCATCGCCGCCTTCGACAGCCGCCCTGCTGCCGAGTTACGTGTATTGGCAGATAGGCTTAAGCAAGCTCCCGATACGATTGCCGTGCTGGGTAACTATGCCAGCCCAAAGCTGTCAATCATAGTCGTATGCACCCAAGGTGTTAAGTTCCAGGCGCGCGATTTACTCAACCGCCTGCTGACCCAGTACGGCGGCCGCGGCGGCGGAGATGGGCAGATCGCCCAAGGCGGAGGAACCGCATCTAGCGAACAGTTCCAGGCGTTTAAAATGATTGCCCGCCAGGCAATTGAGGAAATACAATCAGCTTGAGCTTTTGGCTATACGCAAGACGGGTACGGCCTACTACCAGGCTATTTGTCAGGGAGTGGCAGCCAGGCCATTACTCCTGTTTGCTGTAAACGCGAGGGCTCAATTCCGCAATATACGGCAGCGTGCGGAATCGGTCGGCATAATCCAGCCCATACCCCACCACCCAGGCATCGGGGATGTCAAACCCCACGTAGTCGATCGGCACGTTGCCTATATCTCGCCGCTTGCGCAGCAAAACACAGGTTCGCAGTGAGGCCGGGTTATGCCATTGCAAGACTTGATAAAGGTAACGCAGCGTGCGTCCGCTATCTAGAATATCTTCAACCACAATCGCGTGCTGACCCTCGATCAACTCACGCAGATCCATGATCAAACGCACTGCTCCGGTCTTTGTTGACTTGCCATAACTGGACACAGCCATAAAATCCACTACATTCGGGACAGTTAATTCTCGGCACAAGTCGGCCAAGAAAATAAAGGCACCTTTCAGAATACCTATCATGAACAATTTCTCTGCGCCATTATAGTCATTCGAAATTTGAGCCGCCAGTTCCTTTATTCGTGACCGAATCTGTTCCTCAGAAACCAATACGCGCAGCAAATCAGGATGCAAATTCTCCATTCTTCATCTCCTACTCAATTCCAACAAGGATAACCCTATTATAATCACAACTATCCATATCGATCTAAATTTGAAGAGAGGAATATATGACGCGTCCCGACAACCGTAAAAATGATGAGCTGCGCTCGCTGCGCATGATCACGGATTATATTGCATACCCCGAAGGCTCTGTGCTGATAGAAGTGGGGAATACACGCGTTTTGTGCAACGCAACAATTGAAGACGGGGTACCGCGCTGGATGCAAGCCCAACACCTTTCAGGAGGCTGGATCACCGGAGAATACTCTATGCTGCCGCGCGCAACCCATACCCGCACTCCACGCGAAACAAATGGCCCAAGCGGGCGCACCCAAGAGATTCGACGCCTGATTGGGCGAAGCCTGCGTGCTGCTGTAGACCTGGAAAAGCTTGGGCCGCGCACTTGCACCATCGACTGCGACGTCTTACAAGCAGATGGTGGCACCCGTACCGCGGCCATCACGGGCGGTTACGTGGCCCTGGCGATCGCCCTGAACAAATTAATCGCCGCCGGCGAAATACCCCCTGATACCATCAAGACTGCCGTCGCAGCAGTCAGCGTAGGTATTGTGCATGGAATGCCGATGCTGGATCTGTGTTACGAGGAAGATAGTTCCGCTGATACAGATCTAAACATTGTCATGAATGCACGAGGCGAGTTTATCGAAATCCAGGGAACCGCCGAAAGGGTCTCTTTCTCGCGCACCACGCTCGACAATTTGCTAAACCTGGCGTACAAAGGGATTGGCGGTCTACTGGAAATGCAGAGAGATACTCTTACGCCACCCGCACAACCAATCCCTTGAGATAAGCACCCTCAGGGAAATTTAACGCCACTGGATGGTCTGCCGCCTGGTGTAGATGCTCATAAATTTGGGCATCTACACCCGCATCAAGTGCGGCACCAGCAATAATTTTCTGAAACAGGTCCGCACTGACCCCACCCGAACAAGAAAAGGTTACTAAGAACCCACCCGGCTGCAGCAATTTGAGAGCTAACAGGTTAATATCTTTATAGCCGCGCGAGGCCCGCTCAACCTGAGAAACGGTTTGGGCAAACTTCGGGGGGTCTAATACGATCAGGTCAAATGTACTCCGCCGGTCACGGAACGACCGCAAGACATGGAAGACATCACCTTCGATAAACTCAAACCGATCCTTATTCAAATTGTTCAGTGAGAGGTGTTCTTCTGCTGCCGACAGCGCATCAGATGACGCATCAACTGCGGTCACTTGCTGTGCACCGCCATATGCTGCGTTCATCGAAAATCCCCCAGTATAGCAAAAGCAGTCCAATACCCGGCGGCCTTTCGCCAGATCCCGTACCCGCAGCCGGTTTTGGCGTTGATCTAAATAAAAACCCGTTTTGTGGCCCGCTTGCACATCCACCCAAAACGCCAAATCATTCTCAGAAACCATCACCCTTTCGGGCGCGCCGCCAAAAAGCGGCCCCACGCGTGACGGCAGCCCTTCTAATTGTCGCGCCTCTACATCTGACCGCTCAAATACATGACTTACACCGGTTATTTCTTGCAGTGCATGAACAAGCTCAGAACGCCAAAATTCGACGCCCGCCGAAAGCATTTGGATCGCCAAAACATCCCCATACCGGTCAGCAACCAATCCCGGCAGGCCATCCGATTCGCCATGAACCAGCCTGACCGCATTCGTATCATCGACCCCAACCATTGACTGCCGGGCGTTGATAGAACGCTCTAGCCTGCGGTACAAGAAAACAGGGTCAACGGTTTCGCTTTGCGACCAGGACCACAGGCGTGCAATAATCTGAGAATGTGGACTGAAGGCCGCCCAGGCCAAGAAGTTGCCATTGGCACCGAGCACCGCCACAGTCTCACCGAGTTTTGGCTTGCCGCGCACCTCCGCCACCGCTCCCGAAAAGATCCAGGGGTGGCGGCGGAGGACAGATTTCTCTCGACCAGGTTTTAATACAAGGTCAGACATCAGGCAGATTCTTCCCCAGGTGCGATCCCGCTATGGGCATCAAGACCCAAAGCATGGGCCGCTTCTTCGATGACATTCATAGCATGCTCGATTTCATCCCTTTCGTGTGCTGCCGTGATCGTAGCCCGCAAGCGAGCCAGGCCCACTGGCACGGCCGGTGAAACAACCGGCAGCACAAAGCAGTCCCGTTCCTGTGCGTAGCGCGTCATCGCATAAGCCATTTCATCTGAACCGCACAGCACCGGAACGATAGCTGTCTCGGTCTGCATGGTATCCAGGCCGCGTTGTTTTAGGCCATGAATGAACTGGTGCGTATTTTCAAGCAGTTTCGTAATTCGCCAGGGCTCATCTAAGATCACTTTAAAGGCTTCGTTCGCCGCAGCCGCCTGGGCGGGCGGCAAAGCCGCCGAGAATATATAAGCCCGGCTGGCATGTCGCAAATACTGGATGATCTCCTTCCTCCCGGCCACATAACCGCCCACCGATGGAATTGTTTTACTCAACGTTCCCATCTTAATATCAATTGACCCTGGCATACCAAAATGCTCTTCAATGCCCCGCCCGGTTGCGCCCAAAACCCCCACCGAATGTGCCTCGTCCATCATAAGCCAGGCATCGTATTTTTTGCACAGGGCAACCATCTTGGGAAAGTCGATGATATCACCATCCATCGAGAAAACGGCATCTGCGATCACCAACTTGGCCGAACCAGAGGGCACTTGCTTCAGCCGGATCTCCAAAGCATCCATATCATTATGGCGGAAGCGGACAAACTTAGCACCCGACATCAGGCAGCCATCCACAATGCTGGCATGGTTTAATTTGTCCGAAATGACATAATCGTCACGCCCTACCAAAGTTGAAACCACAGTCAAGTTCGTGGCGTATCCTGATGTATAGGTGATTGCGTCTTCAGCACCCTTGAAATCAGCAATGGTGGTCTCTAACTCACGGTGCAAAGAAAGCGTACCAGCCAGGGTTCTGACACCATGCGTGCCGGTGCCATACCGGTCGATGGCGGCCTTTGCCGCCGCGTTGATGCGTGGATGCCCAATCAATCCCAAATAGCTGTAAGAAGCATACATGCCCATCTCGCGCCCGTTGACCAAAACACGTGCGCCCCCGCGCAGCTCGCTTACCGGCTGGTTATAAAAATACAAACCAGCCTGGCGAGCAGACTGCACGCGTTCATCTATCGCACGCATACGACGAATAATTGCATCATCCATACTACCCAATTCCATAACTTATACTCCTTCAACTAGTCTTCGTAGTTCAATCTCATCAATGATTGTCACGCCCAGGGCGCGCGCCTTTTCAAGCTTCGAGCCGGGCGCTTCTCCTACTACAAGGTAGGATGTGTTTTTGCTTACCGAATCAGTCACCTTCCCCCCGTGCGCCTGGATATACTCTTTTACGCCATCGCGGGTAAAACCAACCAGCGTACCAGTGACCACAAATGTCTTCCCCTCAAAAGGCGCTGACCCTTCTTGCCTGGTCGCTGCCTTTTCACTTCGCGGCCAAACGCCTGCCATTCTCAGCTTCTCCAACACACTTCGGTTTGCCGGGCGAGCAAACCAATCCACAACAGCTTGAGCGATGTTCGGGCCAACCCCTTCAACGCGCTGCAAATCCTCTATCGAGGCGCGTCCCAGCAGATCTAAATTTCCAAAATACTTTGCCAGGTCAGAGGCCAGCACCTCTCCCACGCCTCGAATTCCTAAACCATTGATCAAGCGCTCAAGCGGGCGGACACGCGCTGCATCGATTGCCTGGAGCAAGTTATCGGCCTTTTTCTCCGCAAATCCATCCAGAGCCAACAGATCGTCGCTCCGAAGCGTGAACAGGTCAGCCACGTCGTGAAGCAGCCCAGCATCGACAAGCTGCTCAACAATCTTGATCCCCAGTCCCACAATGTCCAGCGCACCCCGCGAGACAAAGTGCTCAAGGTTACGGATCAATTGCGCCGGACAAGCCGCGTTCACGCAATACCAGGCTACCTCGCCTTCAAAATGTTCTACCGGCTGAGCACAAGTGGGGCAAACTACCGGAGGAACAAAAATTCGCTCGTCACCACTGCGCAGATCGCTTACCGGCCCAATCACATAGGGGATCACATCCCCCGCCCGCTTAATTGCTACACGATCTCCGATTCGGATATCTTTCTCGGCAATGTAATCAAAATTGTGCAAGGTCGCTTGCTTAACGATCACCCCGCCAACCTCTACTGGCTCCAAGATAGCATAGGGCGTCAATACCCCGGTTCTGCCAACGTTTACACCGACATCGATCAATCGGGTTGTAACTTCACGGGCCGGGAACTTAAACGCCACAGCCCCGCGCGGATCCTTGCCAACATAACCCAGTTCTTCAGCCAACACCAGGTCATCTAACTTGATCACGCCGCCATCAGCCTCGAATGCCAACTGATCGCGCCGTTCCAATAAATCATAATAGGCCGCGATTGCTGCATCAAGGGTGTGGCAAAACTGCGCCTGCGGAATCGGGAAACCCAAATCCCGTAAAAATTGAAGCCGCCCCATTTGAGTGGTCGGCAAAGGGCCGTCGCCAGCTACAATGGCATACGCAAGCAAGGTCAACGGGCGGGCGGCGGTCAAAACTGGATCTAACTGGCGCAGTGACCCGGCCGCGGTATTGCGCGGATTCAGATAAGTCTTCTCACCGGCTCGCTCAAGCTTACGGTTTAATTCCTCAAATTCGGCCAGGGGAATGAAAGCTTCTCCTCGCACAACCAATGACCTGGGTGGTTTTGGCCCTTTCGGATCGACCGGCAGAAGGAGCGGCAGGGCCCTGAGGGTTCTCAGATTTGCTGTGATATCCTCGCCAACCTCTCCATCGCCACGCGTCGCACCCATCACAAATACGCCATCCCAATAATGCAATACCACGGTCAAACCATCAATTTTGGGTTCGACAACAAATTCGGCGCCATCAACCCGCTCGTCCAACTTCCGTATACGCTCAAACCAGGCCCTTACATCATCGGCGTTAAAGGCGTTGGCCAGGCTTAAAATCGAACCCGGATGGCGCACTTTTTCAAACCGATCCAGGGGTGCCGCCCCGGCCCGTTGGGTTGGAGAATCGGGGGTTAACCATTCTGGATGCGCAGATTCGATTTGCCGAAGCTCTAAGACAAGTTGGTCGTATTCATAGTCACTGATCACGGGCGAATCTAAGACATGGTAACGGTGATTGTGAAAGTTGATCTCGCGCCGAAGCTGTTCCAGGCGCATCTGCAATGCTTTGTCATCCTGTCGATTATCCATAAGCGGTATTATAAACTCGTATCTAGACAGACGCAATCCGATTGCACAGTGGTATAATAATTTAGTCATGGAATCGAACAATTTACCTACCACAGCAAACGAATTGGCAAATCAGATTTCGCCTGAGGAAGCAGCCCAACAACGAAGAATCATTGTGGGCATCGTAATTGGAGCGATACTGATTCTTGCTCTGTTGATCACCAGCCTGGTATTCCTACTGAGCCCAGGGTTGACCTCTGCCGAAACCGTAGCCCGCATTCGAGATGTATTCATCATTTTCATGGCATTCATATCGATGCTGATTGGTGTTGTGCTCGTGATTTTAATCATTCAAATCACCCGCCTTACCAACTTACTACAGAATGAAATCAAGCCCATCCTGGATTCAACGAACGAAACCGTCAGCACATTGCGCGGCACCACAAACTTCTTGAGTGATAATCTGGTCGGCCCAGTTATCAAGCTGAACGAATACGTTGCCGCTTTACAGAAAATGGTTGAGCTGCTCGGCTTTGGCCGAAAGCGCCCATAATAAACTTATCAAGCACAGAAAGGAGAAACGACGATGTCAGATCAAAGTGATTTTAGCGCCTTCCTGGCAGGTTTTGTGATTGGGGGTCTCACCGGAGCTGCTGTGGCCCTGCTAATGGCTCCTCAATCGGGCGAGGAAACTCGTACGATTATCCACGATCGCAGCATTGAGTTGAAGGACAAAGCTGTTGAGCGCGCCGAAGAGGCACGCGCCAAGGCTGAAGCTGCGGCGGCTGAAGCCCGCACACGCGCGGACGAACTCACCAAGCTCACCCGCGAACGCGCTTCTGAAATTAAGAAACGAGGCCAAGAAGTCATCGAAACCGGCAAGGCCTCTGTACAGCGCCGCCTCAAATCGGCTGTACCAACCGAAGAACCATCTACACCGGAAGGCTAAACAATTTAGCCCGAAGTGGAATCGCAAATAGCGGAATCGGTGCACACCAATTCCGCTATTTGTGATTAATCCAACCTGTTGTTTTCACAAGCTGTTAATTACCTCGCCCACCGCCCCCAACACATCTCGCGCCAAAACAGATGCCGAATTACCCACCTGCTTAGCCGCACATAAACCAGCCTGGGCATGGATCCACGCCCCACATCGCGCCGCCGAGAAGGCATCTAAACCCTGTGCGCGCAACCCAACGATCAGGCCTGCCAGCACATCTCCCGTTCCGGCACGTGCCAAAGCCGGCGTGGCTACGGGAATCACAGCAGTTGATCCGTCTGGAGAGGCGATCACCGTATAGGCTCCCTTTAAAACGACAACGTGCCCCCACTGGCGCGCAAAATGCTCGGCTACACGGATACGATCCTGCTGGATTTCGTCTCGCCCCAGGCCCGTCAAGACAGCCATCTCACCCGGATGCGGCGTCAATACCGCCATGTCCCATAGACGATGCGACCAATCTGGCATTTGAGCGAGCAATTTTAATCCATCTGCATCGAACACCAGGGGCGGGGCTCCGCCTTCCGCGCCATACCGTTGCAAGAAAAGCGCATCGAGAAATGCCAGAGTCTGAGGCTTAAGCCCAAAACCCGGACCGATAAGCAACGCAGATACTCGCCTAAGATTTTCCATCAGAACTCGAGCTGCGCCGGCTGCAATTACCCCTTCAGAAGAAGGTAAGACCAACCAGGTTGCTTCGGGCAAATGACCCGCCAGAACAGGATACAGCGGTTCGGGCACAGCCATCGCGACCAGACCGGCCCCCACTCGATAAGCAGCCTCTCCTGCCAGGCGGGCTGCCCCAGGATAATTTAACGAGCCAGCCACAACCATTGCCGTCCCAAAGGTCCCCTTGTGGGCATCATTCGGGCGCACCGGCAGCCAGGCACGTACATCAGCGGCATCGACCACCTCGCGATGTATGTTTTGCCAGGCAGGCACATCCTCTAAATTACCAATACCGACCACTTGCAATTTGCCCACAAAATCCGCGGCAGGGAAAACAAACAACCCAGCCTTCACAGCCGCCATTGCCACTGTCATATCTGCCTGAATGACCCCCTGCGAGACCATCCCCGTATCACAATCCACGCCTGAAGGGCAATCCACTGCCACAACAAAAGGTTTATGAGGCAAATCTCCCAACAATTGACCGGCCCCATTCAGTACCCTGGCGATATCATCCCTCAACGGCAAACGGAACCCCGTGCCCAAGATTCCATCTACCAATACGTCCGCATCGTGTAATTTTCTTTTAAGCTTTACAAACGAATGATCGTCGTGCATCAAATAGGTCGCGCCACCAACTTGCACCAAACGGGCGATTAACAGGTCATCACGGGGACGCTCCCGCACGAGAAAAGCCCCAACCTTCCAACCTTGTTTTGCCAAATAAATCAGCGCCACCAGGGCATCCCCGCCATTATTCCCCGACCCCACTAAAGCCAGAGCCGTCCTCGGCACTGCGCCATCATAATGCAACATTATCTGTTCCGCCAGGCCCAAACCAGCGTTCTCCATCATTTGCTCGTAACTTAAACCACCAGCATCTGCCTGGCGTTCGATTGCCTGCATTTCAACAACTGTCACAAACTTAACCATAGGTCCTCAAAAGGGCTTGATAAAGCCGAGCACTAGTCCTGGTATTGCAGTTGTCCTTCTTGTTCCGCCTTAAAGAACACGCTGACTACTTCTGGATCAAACTGCTTGCCCGATTGCTGAGCAAGATAATCGTGCACCGCCTGATCAGGCCATGCCTTTCGATAAGGTCGGTCTGAGCATAACGCATCCCACACATCTACCACGGTAAATACCCGTGCGGCCAAAGGTATATCAGTACCTGCTAAACCGCGCGGGTAACCAGTTCCATCCCAGCGCTCATGATGGCAATAAGGAATGTCTACCGCTGGCCTCAAATAACCAGTTGGCCATAATAAGTCGCGCGCAAACTCAGGATGGCGCTTCATCAACTGCCATTCATCATCGGCCAACGGCCCTGGTTTCAGCAAAATGGTATCGGGGATAGCCATTTTCCCAATGTCATGCAACAGTGCACCGCGCCGCACATGAACCAGGTCAGAATCTACCACACCCATCCTGCGGGCCAGGTTTACCGTGACCTCGGTTATAGACTTGGTATGATCAGTACCTTCGCCCACGCGCAAATCCAGTGCATTGACCCAACCCTCCAGGGTTGTATCGTACGCCAGGTGCAAATCCATATTTGAGCGTTGGAGATCGTTAAATAAAGTGGCATTATCGATCGCAATCGCGGCCTGACCAGCCAACATATCCAGAAAGTCCAACCATTCTTTATCTGGGAAAAGTTCGGAGCGATGGAACAACTCAAGAGCCCCCACCAATTGCCCCTTCACTACCAATGGCGCAATATAGTACACCACGAAGCCCTCACTGCTTAATCCGCGAACACGGAGGAAATCTTCTGCCTGTTCCGCCAGGTTATCAACACGCAGTGTCCGATGCTCGAGAATCGCTCGCCCCACCAACCGGTCACTTAAACGCAACCGCGTCTGATTAATCAGGTTCGTTTGAAAACCCCGGCTGGCTGTATGTTCCAATGTCTGCATCTGAGGGCGCAGCAACAGCACGCTGGCTGCATCCACATGCAATTGAGTTCTCAGTTGTTCCAGCAATACATTAAAAACAACTCGCAAATCCATGCTCGCACTGATCGCCATATCGACCGCACGCAAAGCAGACAAACGTTGGACGCGGCGCTGGGTTTGTTCATGTAATAACACCCGGTGCAAGGCATTAGCCGCCATATCGCTGATTGCGGCCAACAACTGCACATCACTCTCGCCAAAAGCATCCTGGCGCGATAGCCAAATAGCCCCAATAGATTTATTCTCCGTTGTCAATGGCACGCAAACTGCCATCCGCCGCTGACCTGCCGGCATGGGGAGCCCATAGAGAGGATCGCGTTTCACCCAATCAGAATACAAACTGCCGGACGAAATGATCTTTTGGCTTAGAGACGGGTCGAATTGAAGCCTGCGTTCGCCCAGATAATCCCAGTACCCACGCGCCGCCTCGATCCAATAACGCCCTCCGCCATCATCCCGCAATACAAGCGCGTTCCCTTCTGCATTGAACAAGATCCTCACGTAATCTAAGATCGCCGCCACTGTTTCGCTACGCGTTTGAGCTGTCTTTAAGATCGCCGAGAAAGAGATCAGGGCCTCTCGTTCCTGAGAACGGCTGGTGCGTACAGTGATATCCTCGATCGCACAGTCAAAATACGATAATGAATCTTGTGTCGCTTTGACTACCTGGGCTGTTATTGCCCCCCAGATGATTGTGTCATCCTTGCGCCTTAATCTCGCTTCAAACGCATACACCTCTCCTCGCGCTTCAAGGATCTCCATGAACACTTTATGCTCGTCAGGCTTCAAGTAAAGGTCTTCCATGCTTGCTTCTTTAGCTTCATCTTCTGAGTCAAAGCCAAACATCGTTAAGAATGCCTTATTGGCCATCAATATGCGCTCTCGATCGAATGGGACGCTGCGGTATATCCCAATAGGTATGTTGCGGACAAGTGTACGGTACTGTTCTTCACTCTCGCGCAGCGCATCATCCGCCCTCTTGCGCTCGATGGCCATAGCGATCTGGGTAGACACAAAAGTCAGGATTGCTTTCTCTTCTTCTCCAAACCGCACCCCCTCCGTATAGCTTTGCACAGCCAAAACCCCAATAGTCTTATCTTTTGCCTTGAGCGGAACCCCAAGCCAGTCAATAGAAGGGGCACCAATTGAGTCAACCTCGCCCCTTTTCACAAGGTCTTCAAACACATCAGGAGATGCTAACAGGGGCTTACCAGAGCGCAACACATACTCCGTCAGCCCACGTTCTGGCTTATGCGGAGGGAAAGGTTCGTCAAACTGATCTACATCATAAGGGAAACTGATGATGTCGGCAGCATCATCGTATATCGCAATATAAAAGTTCTCCGCGAACATCATTTCAGCTACAATTGCATGGATAGATTTGAAGAGATCTCCCAAATCTTGAGCCATGTGCGCGGCATCTGAAATGCTCATAGTTGCCGAACGCACCTTTAGTGCTCGCGTACCCGAGATCGCTGAACCAAGAATGCTTGCGGCGGCTTTAGACGCATCGATCTCAGCCCTGCTCCACACACGTTCTGATTCGCACTCTTCGAAGGCGATCAACCCCCACCAGCTTTGACCCTCGAAAACCGGCACCGCCAACATCGATGTGATCGCAGATTGCCTAAAAATTTCCTGCTCGGCAGGATTGAAGTCATTTACATTGCCAGAAATTGGCTCACCTTGTTTCAGCGCACTAAATATCCGATTAAAACCGGGGGCATCCCAACAAACATTTCTCAACGCAGATTCATCTGAATGTCTTTCCACATTCTGCGCCGTCCATTCATAAACAATGGAAGCCATGATCTTTCCATCGTCCGCGTGATAATTTCGGCATAGGGTTACTCGGCTCACTTCAGAAGCCAATCCCAAGCACTCCATTACAACTGCTATTGCAGTTTCCCAGGTTCCGGCTTTCAAAAAACTGCTGGCGGCAAAACTGACTGCTTCAAGGATGGCATCCCGTCGACGCAAAGACTGTTCTACCTGCTTGCGGCGCGATATATTGATCCCAGTACTGACCACGTATTTCACATCTTCCTCACCACCCCTGATCAGCGTGTTTTTCCAGGCAACCCAGTGAGATGTCCCATCCTTTCCTATTAGGTGGTTTTCATACCGCTCGGGGAATTGGCTTTCTCCAATCAAGTCAAAAGCCGCCTTAACTACCTTGGCGTCTTGAGCTGTTAAGAACAGATCCCAAAAGTATTTTCCCTTAGCATCTTGGAGCGAACAACCGGTGGTTGCTTCACATACACTATTCAGGTGCAAAACCAAACCTTTAGCATCCAACACCATGATGAATGCATCGGTTGCATTAAGAAGCGCTAAAATATCCCCCTCTTCCTGGCCTCTGAAAATTTGCTCAAATGTGGCCAGCTGTTTGGAAGTGCCCATCATTTCACTCAAATCTTCTTGGCATAGACTCGATGGTTTTTATAGGGTTTCCCGCCCACATTAATCAAATCCTGTCTCATCTGAACGGCAGTTTCGGCCACCTGGGTCAAGTCAGAATGCATAAAGTTGAATTCGCGAATAGTGTTTTCCATTTCCGAATACAACAAGGCATTTCCGCCGCGCCCGTGGAATTCTGGCAAAATACCAATCCCATTCAACGACACCCATTTTGTACGGCGCTTTTCAAGCAACATATCCACCAGGCTAAATGGCGTCAGCCGCCCCTTGGCGCGCTGCATCGCTGCTGAAAGATCGTGAAATGCAAACAAGAATCCAACCGCTCGATCGTTATGAGTGATTATCTTGATCAAACGATGATCGGCCACAACCATCACATTGTCAAGGATGAACTGCACTTCGCGTTCCGTTAAAGGATAGTACTCCCAGTTTTTTACAAAAGAGTTATTATATGCCTCGCCAATTTTCGGTGCCCAGGCCTTTAACTCATTCTTTGATGCAAAACGCTTAACTTGCAGCTCTCCGCGCTGGCGAACTCGGTCAGCGATCCGGTGAACGCGCTCGGGCAGCCTGACCACATCACTGTTCAGATAACAAGATACAAAGTCTACTTCTTTAACAAACCCCATGCTTTCAACCAGGTTTACATAATAGGGATAATTGTAGTTCATCATCGACATCATCTGGCGATGTTCATATCCTTCAACCAAAATACCATACCCATCCAACGCCGCAAATCCCTTCGGCCCGACCACATGATCCAACCCCCTGGCATGCGCCCATTCAAAGACCCGCTCAAACAATGCCTTAGCCGCTTCTGGATCGTCCTCACATTCAAAATGGTAGAATTGCGCCTGGTGCGTACCGTGATACGCGTTGAAACGTGTGTTTTCTAATGCCGTAATCCGCCCCACATCCTGCCCATCTCGAACAGCAATAAAATAATCAGCATACGAATGCTCGTAAAAGGGATGTTTCTGTCGATTAAGCTGCATTTCAACATCCATCAACAAAGGCGGGACCCACTGAGGACAATTTGCATACAAACGATAAGGAATCTTAATAAATCGCTGAACCTGAGCTTTATTTGCAACATCTACAGCTTCAATGGTTAACATAGGGGTCTCCTGTATGGGGGGGGTAAAATCTGTGATCAAACTATCCAAAATCAAATATTACGCCAGTTTTGCTATTCTGTCCATTGAATAATCTGATGATTGGCGACTATCATTGACCCTGGAAACGCACAAGATGAATCGCTTATTCTGCGTAGGTGCGGTATACTCTAAGGGATTAATTCAAACACCACCAGAGGTATACACATGAATCAGAAAACAGAATTTCTTCCCTTCCACGCAATTAACGAATTTATGCGCCCCGATTTCCGCCTGATCGTTATTCGCGATGTGCTCGGCGCAATGTCTGGCTTACCCGAAGAAAGACAATCAACCATCAATCACCTGACACGCAAATTAGTGAAGGTGCCCGGTTTCCGCAACAGCGAAAAGGCACCCGCCATTGTCAAAACCCTGCCCCTGGCCAAGTCTTTTGAAAAAAGTCCCGAGTTGGTTGGGGTCATCCTGGCCGCTTGGGCCGACCTGCACGGTGAACTGCGTCAACAGACCTACGATCTGCTCAAGTCCAGGAACTGGAAGACCCTGCCTGCCGTGGAGGACCTGAACATTGAAGCCATCACTACCGAGCTGCTTCAAAATTGGGCGATTTTACCGGCTGAGCTTGACCGTTCTAAGCTGCCCGGTTTCTACATCTGGTGGCCAAAAGGGGAAGACTTTGACGCTCTTTACAATGACTTCACCACGCGCTATCCCGAATCGGATGCCAGCCTGGACCAGGTCAGCTTAATGGCTGTTTGGTTAAGCTTGCGTTTACCTTACCATATTGAAGGCGAGGAAGAAAGCCAGGCCGGCCCCGAGCACCAAGACACCGAATGAAAATCGTCTACACAGACCACCACAAACTCCACGTTACTGAAAACATTACCTTTGGTGGTTACCCCTTTGTAATTGAAGAGCTGCCACAGCGCGTTGACCAAATCCTGGACGCACTCCACTCAAACGCGCTTGGGCAAGTCATTCAGCCCAGTGATCATGGCATGGCGCCCATCCTGAATGTGCATGATGCAGGATACATAGAGTACCTCCAGGCCGCTTACGCCAACAATGCCACATATAACCAAAACGATGAACCGGCTATCCCAGAGACCTTTGCCCCTCGCTCGGCTCGCCGGCGGCCAAAGCATGTATTAGGGCTCAAAGGATACTATGGCTTTGGGATTGGCAGCCCTATTAATGCAGGGACATGGACGGCAGCTTACTGGAGCGCGCAATGCGCCATTACCGCGGCCGAGCTGGTACAAACAGGCGAGAGAGCAGTTTACGCTTTGTGTCGCCCGCCAGGGCACCACGCGGCCAGGGAACTGTATGGAGGGTTCTGCTTTCTAAACAACGCTGCCATTGCCGCCCGCTTCCTTTCTGGAAAGGTTGCTATCCTGGATATTGATTACCACCACGGCAATGGAACGCAAGAAATCTTCTACGAAGACCCAGGCACCCTGTATTGTTCCATTCATTCAGATACGGATTTTGAATATCCGTATTACTGGGGCGCAAGCGACGAGATTGGATCTGGGGTGGGAACCGGGTATAATTTTAATTTGCCGCTCTCACAAGGCACCGGAGATACCCTTTACCTTGAAACACTAGAGAAAGGATTACAGGCTATCCGGCAGTTTCAACCCCATTTCCTGATCGTTTCTGCTGGGTTTGATATCCTCGACGGAGATCCGGCTGGTGGATTTAAAGTAACTTTGAAAGGCATCGAAATGATCGGCAAGAAAATCGCAGATTTGGCACTCCCTACCGTTCTGATCCAAGAAGGCGGATACCTGGTCGATCAACTCGGCGAAGCCGCCGTAAACTTTCTCAAAGCCTTCGCATAATGCTTGAGATGATAAAAAATTTCATAAGTTCATGGAATGATTCATATGGCCGAAACACCTGACATCATCCTCCCCCCAAAACGCTTTCATTTTGAATGGCTGCCAAAAGTTTTTTTCCACCCGCGACAGGCATTTAAATGGGTCGCCGAACAATCGCGGCCGGTATGGCTCACTCCGATGCTTATCTTGAGCATTACCGCCCTGGCACTGGTGCTGGTAACGGGCTACCTGAAACAGCAGGCGGCTATGATGGGCGAATTAACCCTGCCACCTGATTTTGACTACTACACACCAGAACAACAGGCTCAATTCTTTCAGGCCCAGCAGGCCACGCAGGGGCCGGTTTTTGTCTACATATTGCCTGCGCTCGCGAAGCTTGCCGGCTTGTGGATAGGCTGGCTGCTGGTGGGCGGGCTTCTTCACCTGGTGATTACGCTGCTAGGAGGCCGCGGCGACACAGGCGGAGCCATGAATATCGTTGCCTGGTCTAATTTGCCATTCGCCATTCGCGACCTGGTACGCGTGATTGCTATGCTCGTCACGCGTCGCCTGATCGCAAGCCCCGGTATATCCGGATTGTTGACCCCTGGCGAAAGCACCTGGAGCGCGCTTTTGGTCAGTCTTATGGGCTTGATTGATATCTACATCATCTGGCACACGATTCTGCTCAGCATTGGCATATTAAGCAAATCCGGATTAAGTAAGGCCAAGGCGATAGGCGGCGCGCTGATCACGGTCGTGATCATTTTACTGCTGCAGTCTTTGCCCGGCCTCTTGGGTGCAGGTTTGGGGAGTCTGAACATCGTCCGGCCCTTCTTCTTCTAGCAATCTACATTACAAGGCATATGGATCAATTTAGTCCCATCATCCAGATCAATACCTTGCGCAAAGATTTTCGCATGGGAAATCTGACCGTCCATGCACTGGATGGCGTTGATTTAGAGATTCAATCCAACACCTTTACAGTGGTAATGGGTCCTTCGGGCTCGGGCAAAAGCACCCTGCTTTATCTTGTGGGCGGTCTTGACCGGCCCACAAGCGGCCAAATCAACGTAAATGGGCAGTCTGTTGAGATCATGGACGAAAATGAGTTGGCACAGTACCGGCGTAACACAATAGGGTTTGTTTTTCAATCCTTCAATCTGCTATCCAGCATGACAGCCCTGCACAATGTGGCCTTCCCAATGCGGTTTGCGCGTACCGGTCATCGCCAACGAGTAGCCAAAGCGACTGAGATACTCAAACGCGTGGGCCTGGCAGACCGAATGCACCATCGCCCAACAGAACTCTCGGGCGGGCAGCAGCAGCGCGTGGCTATCGCCCGCGCCTTGATCAATGATCCTCAGATCATCCTGGCAGACGAACCTACCGGCAATCTCGATACTGCCAGCGGCATCAGCATCATGCAATTATTGTCTGACCTGCATCGCAGTGGCAGAACGGTTCTTGTTGTCACACACGACCCGCGCATGAAACATTTTGCCACCAATTACGTCTATCTCCTGGACGGGAAAATCGTCAGCGAAGAAGAATATAATACGGCATCAGACATGCTGATGGCAGAAGCAACCGTAAACTAATTTCTATCAATGAGTTGGCCTATGAAAACTCCTTCTATTATCCTTAACCGTTTCTTGACCCTGATCTTAATTGCATCGGTGCTCTTGGCTGTGCCTCGCCAGGCCTTAGCCGCACTGGCAATTACCAGCGTTACCCCAAGCACAGTGTCAAACAGCCAGGCAGCCCAACTAACCATCACAGGCACTGACTTTCAACCAGGCGCGGCGGTTTCTTTGGATGGGTTTGGCGCTTTAGCGACCTCATATTTTAGCAGCACAACCTTGACGGCCAGTTTCCCGTCGGGTGTCCCGGTCGGTGTTTATTCACTGACCGTTACAAACCCTGACGCAACCTGGTACACGCTCGACAGCGCCCTGACCGTTGCGGCCACCGCACCAACCGCTACGCCCAACCCCACTCCCGTTTCGGGCTATGAACGGCCCGTAATCGTTGTCTACACGTACAGCACCAGCGAATCATCCCCCTCAATTGGCGGGAATTTCACCATGTATATAAAGTTGTATAATGCTGGCCAGAAATACGCCACCAACGTGGTTGCTACTTTCACCACCGGCGACCTGATACCACGCGACACAGGCGGCGTGGTTGCAGTAGGGGATATTGCCGCTGACAATCGTGCTGACTTCAGCCAACCATTCACCGTTAGCTACGATGCCTGGGGAAAAGCAATTGTCACCGTCAACATGCTGGTTAGTTACACAGACACAGATGGCATAGCCTATTCCGAGAATTTTGCCCTCAATATTTCGGTCGACCAGCCAACGATCTATTACTACACCCCTACGCCAACCCCTACGGCCACACCCACCATAACAGCAACCCCCATGAAGCGGCCGCAACTGGTTATCACCACTTACAATACCAGCGTAGCCCCATTACAGCCAGGGACACAATTTTCCTTGCAATTGTCTGTTCAAAACATGGGTAATGCCACAGCCCGCCGCGTGACCATGATCGCCGGGGGAGGTAGTTCGTCTTCCAGCAGTATAGGTGGCACACAAGAGCCTGGTGGCATATCGGGGGCGGGAGGTGAGTTTACCAATTTTGCGCCGCTCGGATCATCAAACGTCCAATCCCTGGGTGACTTGGCGCCTGCCAGCACGCTCGACGCCAGCCAATCGCTGATCGTTAATGTAAACACCAATCCGGGCGCTTACCCAATGAAAATTTCATTCACGTACACAGATGAGAACAACATCTCTTACACCGATGATCAGATCATCACTTTACTGGTTTACCTGACGCCCTCACTGGACATCAGCTTCTATCAAGATCCAGGCGTATTATTCGCCGGACAGCCCGGAATGCTGCCCCTGCAAGTGATCAACCTGGGACGAAGAAGCGTTATCTTGGGGAATATGCGGGTTGAAGCCACAGGCGCTCAATTCATGAACAATGTTATCCTAGTGGGCAATCTCGAAACCGGGGGATACTTCACGATGGACGCCACGGTAATCCCTGATACAGTCGGCGCTCTCGATTTACTTGTCACAGTCGATTATACAGATGACTTCAACCAACCTCAAACCGTCCAAAAAACGATCACGATAGACGTGCAAGAAATGTATGTTCCAGCCCCTGATGAGGGCATGGAGGGCGGAGACACCGGCGCACCACCTATCCCTGTAGAGCCCGAGACCTTCTGGCAAAAGGTGTGGCGCTTCATCTTGGGCATGTTAGGACTAGACAGCAGCCAATCCTCTCCCGAAAACCCTGAAGAAATCTTCCCTTCTGAAAGCATCCCATCAGAAGGCGAAACCGTCCCAGTTGTGCCACTCAAAGGGCCGTAAACTCAACACGCGCTTAACCTATGCGTTTTTCTGATTTATTCACACTGATCATGGATAACCTTGGGCGGCGCAAGGCGCGTGTCGCCCTGACCGCTGTGGGCGTCATCATCGGCACCGCCGCCGTGGTTGTTCTTGTATCATTAGCCATTGGATTGCAGCAAAACGCCACCCAACAACTATATGGCATTGGAGATTTGACCCAAATTCAGGTTTACCCATTCTACGACTATGAAGCAGTCAATATGGGTGGTGGGTCTGGCGAACCAGACGTCAAGCTGATCACCAACGATTCCCTGGTTGAACTGGCCGCGATTCCCGGCGTCACCGCCGTGATACCACGTGACTATCTTCAAGGCGGCGCGATGCTGAAATACAACCGGATGGAATCATACGCCAACATTATCGGCGTCGGCACGCACGATGTAAGCAGCCTGGGGGTAAATGCCCAATCAGGGTCGCTGGCGATCGAAAAAGGCACCGCCGTGGTTGGGGCCATGGTCTCGGCTGGGTTTTATGATCCACAGTGGCGTCCAGGCCAAGATCCACCCGTTCCCCCCGATTTGCTTGGACAAACAATCAAGCTGTCGATCATCAAATGGGATGAGCAAGGCAATGAGGTTCGCAAAACCTACCAGGTGCGTATCGTTGGCGTCTTGGTTGAATCGGGCGGCGAGGCAGATTGGTCCATCTACATGCATCTAAACGACGTCACAGCATACAATGAATGGTTCATGGGACGCCGGATCAATCGTGCAAAGGACGGTTACAACCAGGCCTTGGTCATTGCCGAAGACGTGGACCAGGTACTCGATATTGCTGAACAGATTACACAATTGGGTTACCAGGCCTATACACCCCAATCCTATGTCCAGGGCATTAACAGTTTCTTCTTGATCTTACAAGTGATCTTTGGCGGTGTTGGCGCGATTGCATTGTTAGTTGCTGCCATTGGCATCGCCAATACAATGGCTATGGCGATTCTGGAACGTACCCGTGAGATCGGCTTGATGAAAGCGGTCGGCGCAACCAACCGCGATGTACTATCCATCTTCTTGGGCGAAGCAGCCGGGATTGGTTTTATCGGAGGGCTGGGAGGTATCCTGCTCGGTTGGAGCGCCGGACAAGTGATCAACGTGCTGGCCTTATCGTACCTGGCAGGCCAGGCCGCCGAGCAAGGCGGCATGCCCCCTACGGCAGCGGTTTATACCCCACTGTGGCTTCCAGTCTTTGCTTTGGTGTTTGCCACGCTCATAGGCCTCCTATCAGGGCTTTATCCGGCGCTGAGAGCTGCCACTATGGTACCCGTTACAGCATTAAAATATGAATAAAAGGAACGCATGATGAAATCCGAGCGCCCAGACCTTAACAACATTGCCCCCGAAATACGCACATATATCGAATCTCTAGAAGCAGAACTTGATCGTTATCGCGGGCTGGATCAAGCGAATTTGGAAGAAACCGTCACAGATACAGAAGAACTCTCTCCAAACGAGCCCCCCACAACCACGAACATCCTGGCCATCAGCGCACTCGGCGTGGCCAAACGCACCCCCAGGCATCTTTATGCCCGCCAACGGCGCGGCGGTATGGGAGTGTTTGACCTGGACATCTCTGACGAAGACGCTCCTGCGTGCCTATGCGCAGCAGATGAAAGCCAAAGCGTGATTTTGTTCACAGACCAGGCGCGTGCTTTTCGTCTGCCAGTGAACTTTTTAACCGAGGCCAGTGTGCGCGAGCGGGGACAAACGCTTAAACCCAAGGTCACCCTTGAAGCAGCTGAAAAACCTGTCGCCATATTACCGTTCCAGGCCAAGGGAGCCATTGCTTTAGTCAGCCAGCGAGGGATGGTACGCTATCTGCGGTTCCACGTTTTCGGTGAGCATATGAAAGCTGGCGCCAGCATGTTCAACCTGGCACAGTTTGGGCCACTGGCGGCAGCCTGCCTGACCGGAGGAGATGACGATTTGTTCGTCGCCACTCGAAACGGCCGCGCCATACGCTTCTCAGAAAAGCTAATTCCACCCCAAGGCGGGCAAGGCATCCGGCTAGAAGCCGACGACGAAGTGGTGGCCATCGCCGCTGTCCAACCCGAAAGCCAGGTCTTGCTTATCGACGCGGTTGGCCGAGGTACTATCCGGCTCATGGCTGGCTTTGCGCCCAACAAATCGACCGGTGGCAGCGGTAAGATCGCCATGAATACCACTTCGTTAATCTCTGCTATCACATTGGCGAACAACGATGATATCTTCTTGATCTCACGCCTTTCAAAGATCATCCGCTTCAGAGCAAACGAGATCCCGGTAAAAGAAGGTGTTGTACAAGGAGTCAACTGCATGGCCTTACGCGCCGACACGGTTGTGGCAGTTGCTATTTCTCAGTGCTAAAGAAAGCCTATGCCTCGCAAGATCCTGCATCTGGATTTAGACGCCTTCTTCTGTTCTGTTGAAGAGCTCCACGATCCATCTCTACGCGGCATCCCATTTGCAGTAGGAGGAATGCCCGATGAACGCGGCGTGGTGGCATCCTGCTCCTATGCTGCCAGGCAGCATGGCGTTCGATCGGCAATGCCAATGGCTCGAGCTGTTCAGCTTGTACCTAAACTGGTCATTGTGCCTTCTCGTCATCATACTTACGGAGAAGTATCTCGCCAGGTAATGCAGCATTTGTTCAACCTGACGCCATTAGTTGAACAACTCTCAATTGATGAGGCCTTTTTAGATGTCAGCGACTTACCAGATGCCAGCCTCGATATGGCCCAGCACCTCCAAAAGACAATCCTGCACCAGCTTGGACTGCCTTGTTCGCTGGGAGGTGCAACCAATAAACTAACTGCCAAGATCGCCACGGATGTTGGTAAAGCTCTCCACCGGGGCGGCACGCCACCTAATGCCATCACCATCGTTCCGCCAGGACAAGAGGCGGCTTTTTTAGCCCCATTACCAACGATTGCCTTATGGGGAATCGGCCCCAAAACTGCTTCACGGTTGGCAGAATTAGGCATCCACACGATTGGCGATATTGTGCGCTGGCCCAAAGAGGACCTTGAAAAACGTTTTGGCAAGCTTGGCACAGAACTGAGCATCAGAGCACAAGGAGTTGATGAAAGCCCCATCATCACAGAACACAATGCGAAGTCCATCAGCCAAGAAACCACCTATGCCCATGACATAAGCGATCAACAGGTATTAAAGCAAACCCTGCGCACACTTGCAGCCAGGGTTGCCCAACGCTTGCGGAAAGAGGGCCTTTACAGCGCCACCATCAAGATCAAGCTGCGCTGGGCCGACTTCAGCACCATCACACGCCAGGTGACACTGCCCCAACCCGGCAATTTGGATGAAGAGATATTCCAGGCCGCGCTTGCACTCTTTGAGAAGGCTCACAAACCCGGACAATCCGTTCGCCTGCTGGGTGTTGGGGCCGGCAACCTGCAAAACCAAACCCGGCAGTTGAGCTTATGGCAGCAAGCATCTACCGAACCGCATAATTTACAGGCGGCGATTGATGCTGTTCGCCAGCGTTATGGCAACACAGCGATCAAGCGGGGCAGCGAGCTGGAAGCGCGCTATGGAACCCGTGACGAAACGAAACCATAAAATGTGATGTTTGTCATTTGACGCATCTGAACAGATTGATTAACCTATACACACATGCGGTAACGAGATAAAATAGTAACCAGGTGTTTCAAAGATTAGTAAATAGGAGAATTAACCATGGCAATGAAAATCACTGAAGAATGCATCGCTTGCGGCGCCTGCTTGCCCGAGTGCCCAACCGAATCCATCAGCGAAGGCGATATCTATGTGATCGACCCCAACACGTGCGTTGAGTGCGTTGGCCACTTCGACACCCCGCAGTGTGTCTCGGTGTGCCCGGTCGAATGCATCATCAAGGCCTAAAGCCGATATCTTCTAAATGATTCCGAAAATACAGGTGAAGTGAAGCGGAAACGCACCACTTCACCTGTATTTTTTAATTGATAACATGAATATAATATTTGTCATGGACAAATGTCCATGACAAAAAGGGTAAGTCGTTACTGGAATTTCCCTACGGTTTCGAGTATCGTTAGGAAAATAAGATTACATCATTGCCACGAGGTCAATATGTGTGGAATTTTCGGCATTGTCACAAAAGAAGAAGAACAACTGGGGCCTATCCTTGTCGAAGCAGGGCGAAGGCTGTCTTATAGAGGCTACGATTCGGTAGGCTGCGCTACGCTCCACAAGAATAGCGACGAAATAACGCTCCGCAAGGACGTTGGGAGGGTTGACGAAGTGGCTGCCCGCCTGAAATTCGACGAGATGACCGGCAGCAGGGGCATTGTACAACTGCGCTGGGCAACTTTTGGCAACCCGTCGCAAATCAATGCCCAACCACATATTGATTCAGATGGCGATATGGTTGGCGCTCATAACGGGAACGTTGTCAACAACGTTGAGCTTCGCAAGCAGTTTATCGCAGAAGGCATGGTGGTTCGTTCATCGAACGATGGCGAAACTTGTGTCCACGCAGTTGAGCGCTATGTCAACCGCGGTCACGATTTTGTTGAAGCCATCCGCCTTGCTTACAAAGACCTGGCTGGCGATTATGCGTTTGTGATTGGCCGCGTTGGTGAAGACAAGTTATACGCCTTCAAAAAAGGATCAGGCCTGGTAGCTGGGCTGGCCGACGGTGCAAATTGTGTTTCATCTGATTTGCCGTCTATCCTTCCCATCACCCGCCGGATTATGCGCGTTCAAGATGGCGAAATTATCATCCTCAGCGCAAGTGAGGTTGAGATCCGGCGAGTAGAAGATGGCAGCCTGGTGGAACGAGAGGTTGAGATCATTACCGACAGCATGGAATCGGCGCAAAAGGGTGGATATCCTCACTTCATGCTCAAAGAAATACACGAACAGCCGACCGTGGCTGGTGAACTGATTCGTCTACTTGAAGACTCTCCCAACGTATTGCCCATGGTCGAGCGGATGGCATCAGCCCGCCATCTGTACCTGGTAGGTTGCGGCACCAGCTACCATGCCTGCATGATGGGCGCCATCTACCTGGCATGCCTTGCCGGGCGCCCTGCCATCCCTGTGTTAGCGCCCCAGTTCATGGTCCAATATGGGCCAACCCTTAACGCCCAGGATGTCGGCGTTTTTGTAAGCCAGAGCGGCGAAACCAAAGATGTGATCAACGCCCTGGAAATGTCACAGCGCAAAGGCATGGGAACGCTCAGCCTGGTAAACGTGGTCGGCTCTTCCATTGGAGTAGCAGCAGAACGCTATCTTCCCCTGGCTTGTGGTTACGAAATTAGCGTGCCAGCCACAAAAACCTTCACCAATCAACTTGTAGCTTTTCTTTATCTAGCTCTTCAGATGGGTAACGTTCCTGCCACCAGCCTGGCCGGCTTGCCCGATCTTATGGAACACACCCTGGCTGTCGTAGAACCGCAAATAGCTCGCCTGGAGAATCACCTGTCAGGATGGGACGACATGTACTGCCTGGGATACGGTTCTACCTATCCAATTGCCCTGGAAGGTGCATTAAAACTTAAAGAGGTGACTTACGCTCATTGCGAAGGGATGCTGTCCACCGAGTTCAAACACGGCCCCCTGTCGGCAGTCCAAGAAGGATATCCGATCTTGTTTGTTGCCGGCCCCGGTGACATATCCTTGATCGTCAGTGGGATCAATGAGGTAACTTGCCGAGGCGCACGGGCAATTGCCATCGGCGAAGAAGATGCCCGGCTGCGCGCCAACGCCACCGACTTGATCGTTCTGCCACAGTCCGGCCAGTTATTCAACCCCATTACAGCCATTTTGCCCTTACAAATGCTGTCTTACCGTCTCAGCATCGCACGTGGTTATGATCCCGATTTCCCACGCAACTTAAGCAAAACCCTGACCGTCGATTAGGAAACACAAAAAACAACTGAATATTTACCATCCTGCTCCACCTCGTCTGCAACAATCGACCTGTTCAAAAATCTTTAGGAGGACGCAATGACTGAACGCAAGAAAATGACACTCCCCAGGCTTTTCAAGAAAGTTGCCGAAGGTGAACAAATCACCTGGTTGACCTGTTACGATTACCCCACCGCGTATTTGCAAGAAGAAGCAGGTATCGATGTTATTCTCGTTGGCGACAGCCTGGGTATGACGATGTTAGGTTATGAGAGCACACTGCCGGTCACCATGGAGGACATGATCCGCCATTCACAGGCTGTGCGGCGCGGAGCGCCCAATGTATGGCTGGTGGGAGACATGCCCTACATGAGCTACCAACCCAGCGTTGAGACCGCCATCCGTAACGCAGGACGTTTCATGGCCGAGGCTGGCTGTGATTCAATCAAGCTGGAGGGTGGCGCAGAAATGGCAGATCGCATCCAGGGCATTGTCCGAGCTGGCATTCCGGCTGTAGGGCACCTGGGTTTGACCCCACAAAGCGTCAGCTCTTTGGGCGGATTCCGCGTACAAGGCAAGGGAGCAGCCCAGGCCAAGAAAATTGTTGACGACGCAAAGGCACTTGAACAAGCCGGGGCGTTTATGATCTTGTTGGAAATGGTTCCCGATCGCTTATGCAAGCTGATCACCGAACGTGCCGAAAACTGCATTATCATGAGCCTTGGCTCAGGCCCCCATGCTCACGGACAATTGTTGATCTACCATGACATGTTTGGTTTATACCCGCGCTTCAAACCGCGCATGGCCAAGCAGTTTGGGAACGCTGGCGAAGTGATTTTGAATGGCCTGAAACAATATGCCCAAGAAGTAACCGATCACTCCTTCCCCCAACCCGAAAACTGGTTCACCATGCCTGACGAAGAGTACGACGAGCTATTGAGCATGCTCGATTAAAGGAGCCGAAAAATGAACAGCGATATTCGCCAACGTCTCAAAATCTCATCCGACCGGCTGGATGCGATCAACCAGGTTCTGCTGAACCCTGATACCAAAGTGGTCAATGATTTCTTGGCTGTAGTTGCGAAATATGGCACCCCAGAGGAGATCAATCAAAAAGCTGCAGCGGCTCGCCAACTGCCAGCGCTTCTCAAAAAGGTTGAAGCTACCCGGCCAAAATACCTGGCTGATCTCAAGTGGCTGGAAGAGCAGTGCCAGAACGGCGCCTTTATCAGCATCAGCGATTACCGTCGAAAGGTGCTTGGGGCCAAGGCCGACACAACAACTTTCAACGACGAGTTTGCCGTTACGCTAGAAGTCAGCGCCTGCCAATATTTCCCTTGGGTCATTGCTGCCGCCAAACGGGCCATCGAACAGGGATCACTCATGCCTGGACGCTTCATCAAGGTGCGCAAGATGAAAGAACAGGAAGCAGATGGAGACCTGCCTGCCTTTGCAGCCGCAATGCAAATCATTGGCGCTAGTTATGTAGAAACCCTGGATACCAAAGGTACCGACGGTTCCAACGTACACCTGGGTGGTCCGGCAACCATTACCGGGTATTTTGGCGGCGTTGGACAGCCCAACCACTACCCACTAAAATGGCTGGATGAATACCTGTATTTCTACACCAACTACGGCGTGCGCCAGGTACTGAACGTCAACCCTGGCACAGTTTTGTTAGGTTATCTCTTGCACAGCATCGGCGTAGATATCGAATTCAAGATTTCAGTCTTTATGGGCAACGACAATCCCTACGCTGGTTTATGGACCCTGCTGGGTGCCAAGCTCTTCTCGCGCGACGATGGCACGTGCCCATTGATTGGATTTAACTGGAGCAACTCAGTCAACAATGAAACGCTCGAAATCACTGCCCAGTTCCGCAAGCAGCTAGGCTTTGAAGAAGTCGTACGTTTCGAGCATCACATCACCGAAACCTGGAAAAGCATCGTCCGGCAGCCCTATATCCGCCGCTCAGAACTGGTTGAAGTGGCAGATCACGTGGCCAATATCTCAGCCAAGCACGAAGGCGGCGACCCAGAGGTAGACAGCGCCCGCAGCCATCCATCCGACATCCTGGACTACTTCCGCGACAAAACAGAGGTGATTGAGACCGGTGATATGGGCCACATGCAGACCAATTTCTTAGATAAGTTCGATGCCTGCAACAATACCGCCTGGGCTCTTACTGAACGCGGACTATCCTTCGTGGCAGCCGAAAACCTACATAGATAACAAGGAAAAGAGACAAATATGATTCCAAAAGCAATGGATTCTTTCTTGCACAAACATCTGCCTGAAAGAACCTGGAAAAATCGCCTGGTGCGCGAAAATGGAATGTGCTTCATGGAATTCGGGCCAATGGATGTAGACCGCCTGGCCCGGCTGGGTATAGAGGTGGATAGGCTGGGGCCCAAGTTGGTCGCCTGTCTGTGGGATGAAGAATCGCCCTTGGAGATTGGCGGTTACCTGGTGGTGGATAACCTGGCCATGGGCCGCCCATCGATGGGCGGTATCCGCATGCTGCCCGATCTTACGCCCGTGGCAGTACACAACCTGGCCCGCGGTATGACGTTGAAAAATGCTGCCGCTGATCTACCGTATGGTGGTGGAAAAGCAGGCATCGTTGCTGACCCCAATCTGCCGCCCGAGCAACATGCCGAGATCGTCCAGCGCTTTGCCAGGCTACTCTTCCGCTATCGCGATATCTATTTGCCAGGGCCTGATGTAGGCACCAATGATGCCGATATGAAGATCGTCGCCATCGAAAACGGCCTGGATAATGCATTGTCGAAGCCGGCTGATATGGGCGGCAACCGTATTGATCAGCTTGGTGCGGCTGGTGGCGGGTTGATCATCGCTCTTGAAGCCCTGCTTTCTGAAATGCCTCGCCTGCGAGCCTTGCCCCAATTTGCCAATGCCAATATCCCCACGGCCGACAATATCACGGTGATCTTGCAAGGTTTTGGAGCAGTTGGTGCACATGCCGGGCATGCGATAACCAGGCTTCTGCCTGGGGCGCGTGTGGTTGGGGTTAGTGATGAAACAGGATACTTGTATCATCCCGCTGGGCTCCCCATAGAAGAGCTGTTTGCACTACGGCAGTCTCAGAAGACCGTTGCACGCCCTCACTATCTGCAGAAATTGGCCAACCTGCCTGCGGGCAAACCAGGCACCAAGTATTCCAATAATCCCGATGACCTGCTGCGCGAATCAGCCTTTTGCGTGATCCCGGCAGCCCCAATCGCTAATTATCTCGATACAGAAGCCACGTCAAATCCCTCGATAACAACAGATCGAATCGGCAATTGGGGGTTGATCATCGAAGGAGCAAACACCTACTCTCCAGAGCCGGCGCGCCAGGCTGCGCGCGGCCGCATGGAACGTGAAATATACCGCCAGCGCGGCATCCTGATCGTTACCGATTACCTGGTTAACTCAGGAGGCGTAATCTTTGCCTCCCAAGAGAATATCATTAAGACCCCGGCCCACCTGTCGATCCCCGAAGAGATGCTTGGCAATCGCCCGGCGGTAGAACACTGGTTGAAAGAACACGCCGCAGAGCTGGAGGAGCTGGCCGCCAAACGCCTGCAAGCCGCCGAAAAAGCCCGCAACGAAGTCATCCGACGCAACATGCGCGAGTTGGTTGACTTGCTGATTTCGGACCCTGATATGCTGCCTTGCGAGGCTGCTGAACAGATCAGCATTCGCCGCATCACATCTCGTGAGATGGTCCGCACCGCCGAAAATATCATGGAATCGATCGTGACCATTCCCATCAGCGGAACGGTACGCGATGCAGCACGTCTCTTGGTAGAAACTGGCTGCCCGATCCTGGCCGTGGTCACCCCTCAAGAAGAATTGGCCGGTGTAATCACCAACTGGGATATCACCCAAGCCGCCTCCCGAGGGCCAATTGAGGGAACCACGCTAGATAAGGTCATGACCCAACGCGTCATAACCGCATCCCCCTCTGATTCGATCCTGGACATGGTTCGCAAGCTCGAACACCACGAAATATCTGCCATGCCAGTAGTAGAAGACGGCAAGGTCAAAGGCATGATCAGCACCGATATTCTTTCAAGGCGTTCGCTCTACCGCCTCCTGCTCTCTCAAAGCTAGACATCTGGCTTATTATAAAAAGATGCGGCGCGCTGCCGCATCTTTTTATTTTCCGAATCCGATTGACAAATAGAGCATTTGTTCTATAATTGAGGTATGGAAGCAATCAATCGCTTAAAGCTGTTGACCGCTCAAATGCATCTCGAGCCAGCCGAGGATGTGGGCTGCCCACAATTGTCGGCGCGCAAAAGTGATTCCATCGAGGTGGGCCATGCCACCTTGCCAAATGGCAAACGGATAGCCATGCTCAAAACGTTGTTGACCTCTGTTTGCGAGCGCAATTGTTTCTACTGCCCATTTCGTTCAGGACGAGATTTTCGCCGGGCATCCTTCCGGCCCGATGAATTCGCCAATACATTCATGACCCTGCACCGCGCCGGCGCAGTCGACGGCATATTCCTGAGCTCTGGCGTTTTCAATAGCGGCTTGCAGACCCAAGACAAATTGCTTGACACGGCCGAAATCCTGCGTCACCGCATGAATTACCGCGGCTACCTGCACCTGAAGATCATGCCCGGGGCAGAACGCTCTCAGGTCGAACGCTCCATGCAGTTAGCCGACCGCGTTTCCATCAACCTGGAAGCCCCTAATACTGAGAAATTGTCTCGCCTGGCACCTCGCAAACAATTCATCGAAGAGCTTCTTCAGCCGCTTCGATGGATCGATGAGATCCGCCGAAGCCAACCTGCTTACAAAGGTTGGAATGGGCATTGGCCGTCTTCGGTAACCCAGTTTGTAGTGGGTGCTGTCGGAGATACAGACCTTGAACTGCTCTCAACAACTGAATTTCTTTACCAAAACCTGCGCCTAAAAAGAGCCTATTTCTCGGCCTTCAACCCCATCCCTGAAACACCGCTTGAAAATCAACCTGCCACACCACAGGTACGAGAAAATCGGCTATACGAAGCATCTTTCTTACTCAGGGATTATGGCTTTGGCCTGGAAGAGTTGCCTTTTGACGGTAGTGGCAACTTACCTCAAAATACCGATCCCAAGCTGGCATGGGCACAGGCCAATTTAAATGAACGACCGGTCGAAATCAATCGCGCAGATCGCCATGAGCTGCTGCGGGTGCCAGGCATTGGTCCCAAAGGGGCCAATGCCATTATCACCGCCCGCCGTCGCAATCGTCTACAGGCACTGGCCGAACTCCGCAGCCTGGGGATCAATCCCAAGCGTGCCGCACCCTTCATTTTATTAAACGGCATCCGCCCTGCTTTCCAGCCTTCATTCTGGTAAACGAAGGATCCATCCATCTTTGGGGGTTATTTTCTAGATAGGTGCTAAGCAAACAAAGTAAAACCAAGATTAAGGATAAAATTAAGTATTACATCACTTGCATATCTGGCAGCTCTCCTCTATACTGAAGCAGGAGAATTGTCACTCATTCGTTTAAACCACCTACCATTTGTGATAATTGTCATGAAAATGGATGGTTCACCTACCCCAATTTGCGGATACAATCATAGAGAAATCAATTCGCTCACATCAACACTCAAGGAAACTTTTGACTTATGTCTAACCACCCTCTACGCATCTTTTCTGGCTCTGCCCACCCTACCCTTGCAAAAGAACTCGCCTCTATTCTAGGGGTCCCGCTCGGGCAATCGACTACCCGCCAATTTAGCGATACAGAAATGTACATCACCATCGACGAGGCCGTACGCGACCAGGACATTTTCCTGGTGCAACCCTGTGGATCGCCGGTAAACGATCACCTGATGGAATTGCTGCTGTACCTGGATGCGCTCCGGCGGGCCAGTGCCCACAGTATCAGCGTAGTAATGCCCTATTTCCCATATGCGCGCCAAGACCGCATGGCGCGCGGGCGCGAAGCCATCAGCGCTCGCGTGGTTGCAAATTTGTTAGAGAAACAAGGCGCCAGTCGCGTGATCTTTGTTGATATTCATAACCCCGCCATCCAGGGTTTCTTTAACATCCCTGTCGATCCCCTGACTGCCTTACCTTTACTGAGCAATTATTTCCGCAAGCCAGAATTTGAAAATGCAGCTATTGTCAGCCCCGATGTTGGCCGGGCTACCCTGGCTGGTCGTTACGCCGGCTTATTAGATCTGCCATTGGTGGTCATGCACAAAAGGCGCACCGGTTTCACCGATGTCAAAACCACCCATATCGTTGGCGATATCAAAGGTCGGCGGCCCATCGTCGTTGACGACCTAATGGCGGGAGGCAGTGTCCTCAAACAAATCGATGACCTTTATAAAGCCGGGGCCGAAGGTAAAGCCTGCTTTTCCATCACGCACCCGGTTCTGCTGCCAAGCGCGCTGGAGATATTAGATCAGGATGACCGGATTGAGAAGTTGGTTGTCACCAATACGCTGCCGGTCCCGCCTGAAAAAAGCCATCCGAAAGTCGAAGTACTTTCAATCGCCCCCTTGCTGGCCGATATCGTTTACCGCATCCACGAAGGCTTAAGTATCTCGGGGAAGCTTGTTGTAGCCAATCTCTAACTTTTCCAGGTACTAAATCTCCTACAATCCACATCCATATTCCTGGCGGCCATGACCTGGCCGCCAGGAATGTTATAACAAAACTAAGATTAGCCTTCGGATAAGCGCTGCCACGCCCCAACCCATGGGGTACCCAGGCGATGGCGCTGCGGCAGTTTAACATCGCTCAAACGCACCGCCACCTGAGCAGAAAGCTGGGCAATCTTTCCCCAATCTTCTGCCAGCACTGCCTGGCGCATGTTTTTTCCAAGCTGCTCCGACCACATCCACTCCATGCGAAAACGATCGGCTTTAATCCAATAACCACGCTTCTCCCATGCCACTACCGAGGAATCGATCGTAGCCCAGATAGCTTCTAGCGCTAGCGCAATGAAAGCTGCCATATCACGGGTGTGCGCATCCGGTTCGGCCTGGCGCATCAGCTCGCGCAAGGCCAAAACGATGCCGCGTTCCAATTGTGTGCGCTCCTTAGCAGCGGTTTCAGGATTGATTACTCTACCCAAGATTGCCTCCAAAAGTATAATCGAACAACCGCCCGATTATACTCGATTTATTGACGGTCTCCCTTCTCTCGCTTATAATTTGCTTTCGCGGGGAAGTGCTGGAATTGGCAGACAGGCATGACTTAGGATCATGTGCCGCAAGGCGTAGGGGTTCGATTCCCCTCTTCCCCACTCAAAACCAAAACTCCCTTTCCTCTAGGATTGGGAGTTTTTGCATCAGAGTTTTAGCTTAAGACCATTCGGCACATCTCATTTGCCGCGAAATAACCCCTGTGCCATCACACGCCGCTACCCAAACACAAAGCCCGCGACAAAACAAATGGTCATGAGCAGTAGCAGCCCAGGCAAAATCCTAAGGATGGTTGTGCGCGCAAGAATAGGCTTGCCAGCCTTCAAGAAGGAAAGCAAAAGCCCGCCAGCACCGATCAATGCCCCGCCCACCCCAACCAGAGAGAAAGCTGTCCCCATTCTACTTTGTAGTGCCAGCCATATGGGAAGCAAGAAAATGATTATGCCAGCCAATCCATGCACCAATGCCAGGATCATGACCGGCAGCCTGCCCGGAATCGGAACGGTACGGCTAACAATAACCGCCAGCAAACCAAGAATAACAAAAGCCAGGTATGCGCTACGGTATGCTGGGAGATGCTGCCACACCAGGCCTAACGACAATGCCAGCGGGATGATGGTAGAAATGACTACCACAATGGGTGCATCCAATACGTCAAAACCCAAGATGATCAATAACAAACCCGCAATCAAGAGAACCCCAAACGCGGTGGTATAAGCAATAATCGGGACTGTGTCAAAACCGTCAATGCCCACCGCCACCTGGTAAGCCGCCAGCAACCCCGTGGCAAACAGTAGAATCCGATCCAAAACCGACATTTTCATACTGCTAGCTTACTCCTTAGATCATCATCAACAACATCGCCGACAGCATATAGAGCGAAGCATACTTGAACAACCCATAGTTGACCCGCTCTGATGGCCGCCAGATCATGCTGACCGCCAAGATGAGCAAGCCGGTAGATAGAACCCCCAATAATCGCAGAAAGCCCCATTGCATACCAATGCCCCAGCCAGCCAAGCCCATCGCCAGTGCCGCCAGTACACTTGATGTTGCAATTGTGGCACGCGTAACACCAAATCCGTAAGTCGACGGGAAGGTTGGCACCCTGGCAGACCGGTAATCATCAAAATAACGCATGCTAAAGGTCAAGATGTGAGTCGGTATCCATAATAGAACGCCTATAGAAAGCAGCAGCCCGATTCCGTCCAGGCCGCCCACCCCCAACACTCGCCCAGCTAAAATGGGCATACCGCCGGCAATACCGCCCCACACAATGCTCCAACAGGTACGCCGCTTAAGCCACATGGTATACACAACTACGTCGAAGAACAACCCGGCAAAAATGACCAACCCATACCAAATATCCATTACCAATGCCAGGCCCACGCCCAATGCTGAGAGCACCAATCCAACCCGCAAAGCTTCTACAGGATTCACCTTGCCAGAAGCCAGGGGGCGTTTTCGTGTACGGCCCATTCTTGCATCGATATCGCGGTCCCACCACATATTGAGAATCGTACTGCCGCTGATGGATGCCACCAGGCTGACTAGCAGCCCAGCCAGAGTAGGCAAGTTGAAAACCGGGCAGCGGGCGCTCATATAACCTGCCAACCCGGTAGATACCAGTAAGCCGGTTTGCAGGCTCTTGACCAATGGCCAATAGAGACGGATTTTTGCCATTAATATCTTCATGTGTCCACTCCTACCTTTAAGACCAGGTGAGGCGCACAGAACCCGCCTCACCTGGTTTATCATCGATCACCGCGCACAGCGGAAACCTACGCCCGGACTGAAGTAAGTGGGCGTAGCATTATTACGCACCCACAATCTCAAATCCATCTCGTAGGTATCTTTCGAGCCGCCGCGCATGAAGCGGTAATGCATCCCTTCATACACGTCACCCGTCCACTGCCACACATTGCCTGCCATATCATACAACCCATAAGGCGAAACCGAGTCAAGGGTCACATAACCATCATATGTATTCCCATTGTAAAAGCCCACCGGTGTAGTGCGAGAGCCAAAAGAGCCCATATCTTCGAACGGATCCCGGCTGGCGTAGAAATTGGCATTCTCACGCAAAATCCCCTCGCCCCAGGGTAAGGGACGAGTATCCGTTCCACGCCCGGCCTTCTCCCACTCCATCTCGCTTGGCAGCCGCCAATCGTTATACTGGCAGTAGCCAAGCGCCCCAAACCAGCTCACCATGCTCATGGGATGGTTTTCATACCCGGGTTGGACAGTGAACGTGGTGCCATCAAATTGGATGCGCTGTGCAGGATCGTCAAGCGGAACGAATATCCAATCCCCAGCTTCGATAGGTTCCTCGTGCTTGACCCCATGGAAGACATCGCCCGGATAGTAACCCACAACCTGTTTGCCATCCACCTTCACGTAAGCACCTGCCAGCGCCTGGTTAAGGAAATCTGCGTACTGCGCGGTCGTAACGTCGGTAACCATGATTTCATAAGCCGCAGTCTCCACAACATCTTCGTGCTGGCCGAAGTAGAATTCGCCCGCCGGGATCTGCACCCACGCATTTGGGTCCACCCCGGTATCGTAAACCGGCAGCGGGGCATTCAGGTCAACCGCTGCGCAGGCGGTCAGAAGAGCAAGCAACAGGATAACAGCAGGAAGAACTCGCTTCATTTTGACACCTCCTGCAAAAGCTCGTGATCGACTTCTTCGCTCCAGCGTCCCTTAGCCTTGAACAGGTCAACCAGCCTCCAGACCATCACAATGGCTAACAGGAGCAGCAGCATCGCCAGGCCAAAATCCATGGCATACATCAACACATTGACCAGTGGCTGTTGTTCTGCCTCGCTGATGAACAAGCGTTTCATTTCAAAAACCGTGACCGCCGCGAAGGCGATATCTGAAAGGATAATGATACTCCAACCGTATAACTGACGGATCTTGCCTTTCAGCCCAATCATATCGCCATAGTACATCAGGATGATCGTAGCTACGATGGCCGAAAGAACATGCCAATGTCCCGTCAGCTCGATCCGCTCCTCACGTGCCGGCCACACGCGGAAAATTTCATCCAGCTTGACGGCCATGAAAATACCTAAACCACTGGTTGTGAAGTTCATAAACAACATCTGCCAGGTAGGACCAAATTTTAGCGGATCACGCAAGAGCGCGCTGAGCTTCTGTCCAACGTTGGGCTTCTGGATGTGCGCCGTACCATCTTTCACCAGTTTGTCCCAGCTCCAGATGAGCAAGAGCAAAGCCGCCACCATAGAAGGCGTGGCGCCAACATAGATAATCATATGAGCAATCGGCTCCAGCGGCGTAACCACACCCCACACCCCCAGGTTCAGCACAATCGTGCCCAAAATCATCAACGGCATGGCAATCTTGTGCAAGAGGCCCTTGAAGTTCAGCCAGCGGCCCACAATGAGCGTGATCATGACACAGATCAGCGCCAGCATAATGTGCAGGTGTCCGATGACAGAATACTCCATGGTGCTCTTTTCAGGATAACGGATGATGTTTTCGGCCAGGAAAACCTCAAACCCATTGCCAAAGAACGAGCCCGGTACCGCCCCAAAAAGCGCCGAGAGCACCGTGGTTAAAGCTGTGGCAAAAAAGGCGGTACGCTCAAGGTCCAATTTCCCGACATGCGCATAAGACCGGTCTATATTCTGATAAGCAGGGTCCCACGGCCAAAGTGCAATCACCAATAACACCCCCGCAAAAAAGATCAGGGTCAATCCACCAATATACAGACCATGAAAAGCCCAGTTATGGCCAAAGTAAGCGAAGACCAGGCCAAAAATCATCGTCACCAGGTATCCTACCGTGATCAGCGCCCGAACAGCCATCTTATAGAAGGTCTTCATGGCCAACAAGCTGGTGACCATGTACACCTCAATGGCAATGACAGCCATAGCGATCGAGTGGTACAGGATGATAATGCGCCCTTCTCGCTCGGCCTGCACCATATCCATCCCCAAGAGCCTCACCACCACCTCGCGCACACCCCATTCTGCCATCGGGCCCGAAAGCATGCCCCACACCGCCGTGACCATGGCGATCATTGCAATCGCCACCAAAATCAAACCCTTGGTAGAACCAAACAAGTAGTTGAAACGCCCTTTGATGAATTTAAGCACTATGATTATCCTTTCTCCACAATGTCCAGTGCAAACGATACTATCATAGAAATGATTATGTCGAAAGGCCTTCTATTTTTCACACCAGGCATTGATCGTCTTTTGTACAGGAGGCAGCAGCAAAGCAATCAGCAGCGCGGTGCCCGCAACTGGCGCCACCAGGAACATTGAGAAGCGTCCCTGCACAAACACATCCGTAATGCCAACTGGAAAACCGCCAAACATCGACATGGCAGTTGCAAAGATACCAACTGGCAGAGCCCAAGGCTTACTCTTAACCAGTGAAAGAATGAAGACCGCCCAGGCCGCTGCTCCCCACCAATTCACCATCTGCGACATAGCGTACATCGAGCTGATAAAACCCTTTTCCTCGGTCTGGTAGCGCGAGATGGCGCCAACGCCATCGATAAAGGTGAAGACGTAGGCCAGCCCGCTAAAAAAGGCAATGACCATGATCTTACGATCAACCCCACCAATGAACAGCATACCGAACCACAATACAAAGGCTATCAAGAAAACCCACATGGTCGGCGCTGGCAAGCCGATGCTGGATGGAGGAATAATTGGAAAGAATCCCGATAGGATCTGGATTGTTGCGGCGGCAGTCCCCCAAAACCAAGCCCAGTTGGCTTTGGTCAAGAAACCATATAAAACCATCACCCATAAAGCCCCTGCCGAAACCCCGCACCAGCTCAAGATAGCAAAGACCACCTGCACGGTAATGGCCTCATCGGGGCGCTCGCCCAACAGCTTACCATCAATATTGACCTGGTAAATGCTCGCCATTAAAAATAGGAATACTAGGCCAAGCACAATCCCAACCCCGGCCAACACTGCACCCAGCTTATAGTTGTTTTTCATTAGCCTTCGCTCCTTTCTACGATCACGTAGGTGGCCTTGGTGGCCCGCAGCGATTTTCCGTTAAAAATCCGCAAACGCCCGGCCGAGGTATTGGATAAATGAGGAGTGTTTCACAGACAACACTTCCACCAACCTGTCAGCGGTTAGGCGCACTGGTGAGATCCTGTTAAATAAAGATCGTCAACCATTGTTCTGGATTATTTCCTGCGTTTCCTGTTCTTCGAGCAGCAGGTTTTTCTTGAAGAAGGGCACTAGAATGAAGAATAAAACACCAATCGCTAACAGCGCCCCATACAAATAATCAAGCGTTTTGGTGCGGATGAACTGCGTGGGGATATTGATCGCCAAAATAGCAATCGATGCAATCAGAGCCATCCACCATCCCTTGCGCTTGCCAACTGCCAGCAACGGGATAGACAAGAAAAGCAGAATGACCGCCACCCAATTGACCTCGCCAACCCAGTTGAACACCCACCAGGTCAGATCCTTATAGAAAGGATAGCCCGGGCGCGTCATCATCGTGCGCTGAGCACCAATACCAATGGTAAAGGCGTGTGTAGAAAGCATGCCGATGAAGGTCAGCGCGCCAAAACGAGCCCACTTCTGAGCCATCGTAGCTTTGCGCAAGAAAATAAAGCTGAAGTATCCAACCAACCCAATCAAAGAAATCAGCATTGGCAGCGGGAAACCATCTACCCAACTGACGTAGGGCAGGAACATGAACATGCCACCAATAGCAGGCGTGGCGAACAGAGCCATGCTCAATGGATATGTCCACTCCGAACCCTTTCGGATCTCCAGCGAAATCACGATCAAGGCAATACCGGCCACAAAGATCACCGCCCGCCAGATCGGATAGAACAAGTCGAACAATGGTATACCACTGGAGAAGCTCGGGTTACCGGCCTTGACATGTTCATCCAAACCGTACAAGACACGGTCTAGTGATGTTTGAACAAGAAAAGGGATCACAGCAATCATCAACAAACCAATCACAATGGCAATCACACACATGATATTACGGTTCTGTTGCGCAGTTTCCTTCATTTTCCTTTGCCTCCGTTGTTTGTTTTTTCCCCGGAGAATGACTGATTCATTGTCCGGTCATGAGCTTAACCATGCAGCGAACTGTTAAACGCAGCCACTAATCCGCTAATAAACAAGACAATCACAGCCAGGGCCACATTGACCAGCAGCAACCTCAAATTCAGGCGCTCCTTTTCTGGCGTCATCCCTGTGGGATTACGGCCAAGCACCAACGTGCGATACAAGGTAATCCCAATCATAACGATCACCAAGATATGCTTAAGCGATAACGCAACCGAATACGGATTGCCAAAACCAAATAGATGTTCAAAATCTGAGCTGCGATGCGTCATCACCAAACCTGTCGCAATCAGCCCTGCCATGCTGATGTACACCCACAGGCTTTGCCGTTTTTGAAAAGCCATCATCACCTTTTTTACCTGCGGGCCAGGGCCCAGCGCATCTTTAAGGGCTGGCAGAAAGCTGATCGCAGTAACAATCAAGCCGCCCATCCAGACCACGGTGAACAAGTTGTGCAAAAATGACATTAGCGCAAAAACAAATATTTTGATACTCATGCGAAATCCCTGATTACCCTGCAGACTGGCCGGATTGCGGGACAGGAGTTTTCCTCTTACGTTGCCCCTTGACGATATAAGGCAGCAGGAACAAATACGTCCCGCTAATAGCCATCACCAACATCAATATAGAAGGGACTTTATCCAACTTCTCCCAGGCCGCGATTACTTCAGGGCTGCCAACCAGCTTGATTATTACGGCAACGGGAATCAGCAAAGCTGTTGGCACCGCGATCCAACGATGAAATTTTCGGAACCACTTACTCAAAAACTTAGTCACGTGCGTATACCTCCAAT
>Ga0209605_1000518_pt1 | contig 48243 bp, 32 predicted proteins | sample AD_UKC035_MetaG_FD_184408 | JGI IMG/M metagenome (GOLD analysis project Ga0209605, IMG submission 184408) | Active sludge microbial communities of municipal wastewater-treating anaerobic digesters from USA - AD_UKC035_MetaG (SPAdes) (version 2) | ecosystem: Engineered > Bioreactor > Anaerobic >...
ACAATCAGAAGGGTCAGAAGAGAGAAGATTACGATCGTCACAAAAACAAATCTGAGATATTTCTGAGACTCATCCAAATCGTAGAAAGTCACGAACTTTTCTTCCTTTCCTTCAATTATCTCAAATGAAGATCTAAATCGGTAATCTCCTTTAGTTCCGCTTCCGGTTACTGCCTTGAAAAACTCCGGTTCGGCACGGAAACTGGCAATCGGAACTTCATCAGTGTAAATGGCAAACCCCAGATCTTCATCCCCGGCAAGAGTCAACAGTCTGTTCTCCTCGCCTGCGTATTTGTAAGTATTGACAATGTCATTGTGGAAGGAAATTAAGAGATTATCTATTCTGCGCATCTCGAGATTTTTAAGAACGAAGAAAACGGTCAGTCCAAGCGAAACGACTATACTACCATAAGTAAAGAGGTACAGTAGAGTGATTTTCGACTTAACCGTCATCCCGCATTCTCCTCAACCCATACCCCTTTCCCGGTACCGTCTGTATAATATCTAGAATTCCTGCAGCCTCTAGCTTCCTTCTGATGTATCGAATGTAAACGTCGACAATATTGCTCCGAGACTCGAATCCAGTTTCCCAGATCTTGTCTGTAATTTCCTCTCTGCTAAAGACCGTTCCGGGATTCCTTAAAAAAAGCTCTAGGATCGAGGATTCTCTGGAAGTAAGCGACAGTTCCTTCTTCGAACAACTAAAAACACCGCTCCTTGAATCGTATGTCAACGGCCCATATCGAATAACAGGCTCACTTCTAAGTTGGTTCCGCCTGATAAGCGCTCTGACTCTTGCCTCAAGCTCTCTCAGGTCGAATGGTTTCGGCAAGTAATCATCCGCTCCTATCTTGAGACCTTCGATCCTACTGTCAATTTCCCCAAGGGCAGTGATGATGATTATTGGTACGTCGGAGCCGATCTCTTCTCTGAGGAAGCGGCAGAATTCATATCCGCCCATTCCGGGTAAGATCACATCAAGAATTATGCAATCATAGTTTCTCTCAAGCGCTAGATCCAGCCCATCTTCTGCATCCTGCGCAGTATCTACAAGGAATCCTTTGCGTTCTAGGAAAGCAGCCACATTCTCAAGAAGCTTCTTCTCATCTTCAACTACCAGTAACTTCATAGGACATCATTTCTTTCCGTTTTCTTTTCCCGGAGGTGTATTTGGCGGACCTGGATCATCAGGCTTTCCAGGATCTTCCGGTTTTCCGGGATCTTCTGGTTTACCTTGCTTTTCGGAAGGATGCTGATTTTCCCTTACCTCCTCAGATTTCTGCAACCCCTTGTTTATCTCTTCCAGTGCTTCCTCATTTGGCTTTATACTAAGAGTAGAGGCAAAACTGCTTGCGAGCCTGAAGGTCCTAGTCCCGGTCACAACATGCCAGAAGTAAGAATTCTCTTCCTGCACAAGGAAGATGCCAAATACATTCTCTCTTGTCTGAACAGATACGAGAGAAAGCGCATCTATGATTCCAACTTTCAAAGTGGTACCCGATCCAGTGAGCTCATAAATCTCATAAATCTCACCGGTTTCCGAAAGCGTGACAAAATGGGAATCGGTAATGACTCTTACCGACCCTTCGGGTAGAAGAAAAACCGCTTGAATCTCTCCTGGAACCTTTTCTTGGACACTCTGAATCAGAGAGATATCAACCGCCATATTCAGGGCCTTCCCCTCGACTAGATAATCCAGCAAAGATCTCTCGCCCTCAATTAATACGTTAGAAAGAATCTTGGAGGAGAAAAAGAGAGACATTATTATCAAGATCCAGACGATTTTCTTCATGTAACCTCCATGTGCTCATCTTTTTCGAGAAACTCTGCGCGTTGCACCTTGCCACGCTAGTGAAGAAGAAGGGCTTTTAGGTCATCTCAAGAGCAGCGTCGACAGAAATTATTTCTCCACAAGAACAATTGTACCAAGATCTACGTCTCTGTCCACAACTGTCACAAACAAAGGCTGATATCTGGATTCGCTCTCGTCAATCGAAAAACCTTCATCTGTGTAATTGTCGAAGAACTCTATCCTGTAATCTCCCGAAACGACTTTGCAGAATCTAAATTCTCCCTGATCCCAGATTGGATTGTCCTCATGGGTAAACGTTGTAAGTGCCTCGCCTCCACTCTCAGGAAAGAGCGCTACAAGAAGAGGGTAAATGCTTGAAGAGGCAACTCCGGTAACGTCAAAAAGGCTACCGTGGCGCACATGTAAGACAGGAGTCATATGGACCTTGTCTTTGCGAGAATTGAAACCTCCATTGTCCTCTTCAATCTTGAGATCTTCCCAACGTCCATTTATGATCAGGGACTTAGATAAGTCGAAATCAAGCACAATTGTTGTAGTTGCGTTCTCATCAATCGTCAAATAGAGATCGTTTATCTTTAGCGACCCTGAGTTGACAGTAACAGGGAAGATCTCACCATTGGCAGTCAAGGTCGCGGCTCCGACCTCCATTCTCAACTGGTTGTAGATGCCTGAGACGCTGATTGTATTGGGCAATTCGTACGTTGCTCCGACCAGAGTGACTATATCCACTTCGAAAGGTGTATCTGAAATAACGACCGGTTGATGTTCATCTCCGTAAAGCGAGATACTATCGATCCTCACCATCAAGGAATCGATGTCCTCTACGGGAATTACCGCATCGGTAAGAAAAACTCTTACTGTACCTCTGTCAGGTTCCTGTGAAGGGAACTCCATGCACCCGGCAAAGAAAAGTGTAATCAATAGTATGATGGACAATGAAAGCTTTTTCATAATTCGCAACCTCCCTCTACTTTATCGATCATCTTAGTCTAACCCGCATCCAATTAAAGAGAGATTAAACAGACAGCTAACTTCGTGGCTATCATTATTCATCTTTGAGTAGAAGCTCACAACGGGATAATTATCCGTAGTAGTTCTACTGCTGAATTCTTTCTATTAGGAAATTGCGAGTTCATTTGAGTCAGTAAGTAATACATCATCTGGAGATTTGAATGCCAAATGAGCCCGACCGGTATTGCCATTGTTTCCAGGGATAGAGATTAAAAGAAGATCCGAGAAATTCTCCTCAAAAGATTCGACTTCTTAAATCTAGATTTTCGACCGTCCGGCTTCAATTGTGATCTATAACCAAAGAACTTCAGAGCAATAAATGTGAAGATCGAAGGGAAAATATCTCGGTTTGGGTCAAAAACGCGACAAATGGCAGTAGCAGCTCAGAAGAAAAGAAAGAGCCTCTGCAATTCAGGAGGCTCCAAACTGAATGTTATCGTCGACTTCGATGAATATTCTTCACTAAAAAGGATCGTCTTGTGTAGCAAAATGAGATTGACCGTGAGATATTCTGAGCCGGTTAACTGATAATTGCAAATCCACTCGATCTATTTCTTTATTGCGGAAGCCATGTTCAAACCAAGTTCGACACAGTTCTCCAGATCCTCCTGTGTCGGACAGCTCTTCACCTCAATCACCGGGCCGACCTGATCCCATTTTGATTTGGAAGCGAACTCTTGAAGCTCCTTGAGAGCTCCTCCGCTCCATGTATAAGATCCAAATACGCCGATCTTTCTGTTCTTCATCATCCGGTTCTCTATCGCACTAACCAGTTGTTTCATCGGAGGGAAGAGCTCCATATTGTATGTGCAGCTTCCCAATACAAGACCTCTAAATCTCCAGATATCTCTAATTATGAAGGATATATGTGTGGTAGAGATATTGTGGACCCTGATCTTATCTACGCCCCCCTTGACCAATCCGGATGCTACCGCCTCCATCATCTTCTGGGTGTTTCCGTACATCGAACCGTAAACAAGAACTACTCCCTCCTCGGTTTCCTCTTTGCTCCAGCGATCGTAAAGCTCTATAATTCTTGAAGGATTCTTCCTCCAGACAGGTCCGTGAGTTGCGCAGACGACTTTTATATCTACATTTTTAAGCTTTTCGAATGCCTTCTGGACCATCGAACTGTATCTTCCAACGATGTTGGAAAAATATCTAAGAACCTCATCCTCAAAGTAGTCAATATCGACTTCATCATCGAAGATTCCTCCGTTGAGGGCTCCGAACCCCCCAAATGCATCTCCCGAGAAAAGCAGTCCAGTTGTCTTCTCAAAAGTCATCATTGTCTCGGGCCAGTGAACCATAGGAGTCATATGAAACTGGAGTGTCTTTGAACCTATCTCAAGCTCATCACCATCTTTCACGGTTACAACGTTGTCAGTCACTCCGTAAAAAGCATCCAACATTCCCTTCGTCTTTTCGTTCCCGATTATCTTTATCTCTGGAAAGGCTTCCCTCAGAACTTTTATCGATCCAGAGTGATCTGGCTCCATATGGTTGACAACAAGATAGTCAACCTTTCTTCCTTCGGGAAGAAGCGACCTGATCTTGTCGAGAAAATCGGAGAAGAACGGACCTTTAACCGTGTCGATAAGGACAACCTTGTCGTCTATCAGAATGTATGAGTTGTAAGATACTCCTCTTGGAAGCGGCCATAGCGCTTCGAAGAGGTTAGTCTCAAAATCGTTAACTCCTATCCAGTAGATCCCTTCAGCAATTCTTACTGTATCACTCACTCAAAAAGCCTCCCTTCTGTTACTCTAAATCACGTATTCATTCCTATTTTCTTCCTACAGAAGACACAGATACTCGCTAGTCAAACCTAAGAGGCGCTAAGATAACGCTTCCCGGTGAAATACAACAGTACAACACCACTTAGAAAAAGCACAAGATTGGTAATAACAAAATATGAAGTTGACACAAATTCAATTCCAAGTGAATGCCTTATCAGCTCGGCCACATATTTTACTGGAAGGAATATGGATATTACTCTCAAATAGTCGGGCAAGAAAGAGAGTGGGAAATAGATTCCCGCAAAGAAAACCACGATCACCATCAATATACTCGCGGCGGCATCGGCAGTCTCTGGATTTCTGAACAACAATGTGAGAAACAGACCAAGCGCCATCATTCCAAGAGTCGAGGACAGAATCGATACTAGAAACGGAAGCCAGTCTATTTGAAAAGTAGTTCTGAACAATAGTCTGCTTACAACCAAGATGAGAACTATGGAAACCAGACTTACAAGAAATCTAGTAAGGGTGCTGCCAAGGACAAATGTGAAGGGCCTAAGAGGAGTAATTTTGAATCTATCAAGGACTCCCCTCTTACGGTATCTCCCAAAAACACTAATCACAGAAAACATCCCTGCCGAAAGAAGTGAGATGGCTATTACTCCTGACATTGTATAATCTGCGTCTGTTGCGTGAATTCTACCGGCTGTTTCGGGAATATTCTCCACGACTATGAAAGACCTGGCATTGTTGATTTCCTTCTCCACTGCGGCCGAAATGCTTGCTCGAGCCATTTCGATAGTGCTTTGCTGCTCTAAATTACCTTCCTGATGAAGATAGGTGATCTTCTCCCCGTTGAATATCATACCGAGAAGAATGTCTCCATTCTTGACAGCTTCCCCGATATCCGTTTCTCCGTCGTACAGACGCAGATTCCAGGCTCCGCTTTCCTCAATAACGGCGGAAATATCGTATGGTCCCGTCTGATACAGGCCAACTGAAACCTTTTGATAACTTTCGGACCCCCCGAAGAAGAATCCGAACAGAAGGAGAAATATCATCGGGTAGAAGAGTGTAAAGAAGATTTCCAATCTGTTCCTGAAAGCCTCCTTTGCAAAGGCAATGAATACCGGTTTAAGACTGTTCCTACTCATAGCCCATCACCTTCTTAAAGTTGATTACGAAAATTACGGTCGAAAAGGCTGTCCAAATGATTGGCACTAAGATCAGCCAGAACAAAGAAACCGGTGCAAACTGATATCCCATTACCCTTCTGCTCAGTTCGACAAGATAGGTCGTTGGTAGAGCATACACCAACCAGCGAATTCCCCACGGGAGATGAAAGACGGGAAAGTAAAGACCACCAAGGAACATCATCAGCTGATATAAAGTCTGCCCAAGAACTGTCACAGTGGAGAGCTTCTTGGAGAAGGATGCGATCATCAGTCCGAAGGAAATCGTTACCACCATTGAGAAGAGAAGTGTAAGAATAAATCTGATATCCAGAATTGGACCTCGCACATTATATACAAAAATCGCAGTTAAATACAGTAAGGTCAAAGAGATCAGCATAGTGAAAATCAGCTTGGCGAAGTGACCCGCGAAATATTCGAGGGGTTTCAAAGGCGTTGTGTAGAGCTTCTTGTTGACACCCGATACCCTGTATTGGATCAGTCCTATTGGACTGTTGAAAAGAGCTACCGAGAGGATCATCATCAAAGCTACTCCCGGAAAGATGTATTCCCTGTAATCGAAAGGTTTTTCTTCTCTCGCCGAAACGGTTTTCGCCTCAGTAACAACGTCGACATACTCTCCGCCACTTTGACGCCTTATCTCCAGATTCACTTCGTCTATTATTTCAGAGAGGACATTAGAGGCAATGGAAGACGAGTCCTTTCCGCTGATATAATGAACCCGCAGAGCGACTTCTCCAGTCTGAAGAACAGCGGCGCTTGCGATTTTTGCGCTGGTCCCTTCTGGAATGACAAGAACGATATCCTGCTTACCTTCCTTGAGATCTATCAACGCCTCATCTACTGATCCATACTCCTTTTTGACAAAGGGCCCATTCTCAGAGGAAATATCTTCTATAACTTTGTCGAGGATCATTCCAAGACCTGAAAGGGATTCCTCCCTGACGATTCCTACTCTGAAGCTTATCCCCTGAGTATCATCTCCATAGAGAGAACCAAACACGGAAGTTAAAATGAAATAGAGAATCAGAGGAAATATGAAACTCCAAAACATAACCTGAAACTCTCTTATTTCACTTTTGAAAAGGCCTGAAGTGAAATTCCACATTCTGCTCATGGAATCATCTCAGTCTCTCAGTTTCTTGCCTGTGAGTGTAATGAATACATCTTCAAGATTGGGTTTTCTAATCGTTACATCATCCAGAAGCATGTCGAATTCCTTCGATATCTCAAAGAGCCTTCCAAGAGTTCTCTCCACATCCCTTGTCGTTACCGAATATTCACGGTTCTCCGTGTGTTGAAGACCTTCAACCTCCAGAAAGCCCTCTGGAATAGGGGTATCTCCCTGCACGCTAAACGTGACTATGTTCTCAACATCTATAGAATCTATTAGCTCCAATAGAGTTCCCCTGGCGATGATTTTGCCCTGATCCATTATCATAATCCTATCTGCCAGTCTCTCGGCCTCTTCCATATAGTGGGTAGTTAGAATTATCGTCTTTCCACCATTCTTGAGCGCCGAAATTGTCTCCCACAACATTCTTCTTGCCTGAGGATCGAGACCGGTCGTAGGTTCATCCAGAAACACCACTCTAGGATCGTTGACCAGTGCCACCGCAACTGCCAATCGCTGGAGCTGACCTCCAGAGAGATTCTTGGTGTACGTCTTCTCTTTGTCCTGCAAAGAGACTTCTCTTATCAAATCCTTGGAAGGAATGCTTTTTCTGTAAAGACCTCTGAAGAGATCTAGAGTCTCCTTCACGGAAAGATACTCAAAGAAGCTTGATGACTGGAGCTGAACTCCAATTTCCTCCTTCACTCTATCACTTGAAGGAGGAAGTCTTTCTTCGAAGTATTCTATGGTTCCATGATCTGGCTTTCTTAATCCTTCCAGCATCTCGACTGTTGTGGTTTTTCCTGCTCCGTTCGGTCCAAGAATGGCGAGTACTTCGCCTTCTCTCAGATCGAATTCGATTCCATCAACTGCTTTAGTTTCACCATAATACTTCTTCAAATCCTTCACTTCAACTACATTCCTGGGCAACTCTACCACCTCTCATTTGGTGACTCTCAATCACGAAAAAGTATTGTATTTCATGTTTTCACCAGTTCAGCTCTGTTCATCTATTGCTTTGAGTAGTGCCTTAGCAGCCATTAATGGCCCTTCCATTTCATATCCGGGGATCCCTAGCCTGGTACTAACTTCTCCGACCCTTACTCCTGAATCTATCATAGCTTTTAGATAACGATCTGCTATCACTTCATGTCTTTCTCTCCGTTGAATCGCGCCAAATGGGTTTGCAAAATAACTGTAAGTGAGTCCTTTCTCCGTGGTCGTCCCTTTAGCCATTCTTGCACCATTCGAAAATACCGCTGCCGCTTCTTCAGCGTCTTTAAAGATTCTTAGATCGCTATCTTTGTCTTCGTTGTAATTGTTTGCATACAGGAAGTAGTCAACTTTCGTGGGCTTGATGATATCGGTGTAGTTTGAGTACGGAACGATTACCCGGGCATTGATCTCGTTGGGATTCATGAAGATACTACGGTCCATAGTGGAGTATGCATACCCGGGTTGAAGATCATCTAGGCGAACAAAGGCTCCCGTTTCTGTACCGTAGGCAATCACGGAACCCGAAGAGGTAATATCTAAAGACCCCATGTCGTCAATCAATATGTTGACTTCAGAAACTTCGGCATGAAGTCTATTCAGTGCGTCGAGAGTTTCTGATTTACCTGCTCCGCTATCTCCGATAAGCATTACGTTGGCCTTTTTCCCATTCCTAAGCTTTATGTGTGCAAGGGCCCCGTGAATTGGCAGTCTCCCTTCGTCGATAACAAGAAGATTATGAATAGTGAGGATCATCTTTTTCATATACCCGAAGTAGTCTATAGAAGGATCGTCTCCCACTATTCCAATGTAGGTGCCGTCGTCCTCCCTGTATATGACTCCGTTGAAGTCTTCTTTCTTTTCGAAGAATGAGTTATCTATCCCTAAAATATATATTCCATCTGGCTTCTTGTTTTTTACGATATCAAAACTTGCCAACTCGAAGAGATTTCCGAGCCCGGCCGCATGAGAAAGATACTCCTTATTCACAACAACGTCGATTAGTTTCGAACCTACGTGAATTGGAAAGAGGAACCAATCGTTTGAGGACGGGATATTCAATTTGCTTAGAATTGGTTTGTCACGGACTTCGAAAAGTCCATGCCTCTTATTGGACCTTGTGTAAAATATGACCGGGGGTTCGAAGACAATGCTCCAAACACAGGCCATTCCGTACAACCAGTCTGCTCCGGGGACCCTAGCTCTTTTATCTACCTCGGGGTTGTCTACGATGAAACCCACCTGGGCTCCGCCGGGCTCCTGCCTGAGAATCTTGAGCCTGATGTCCGATACATTTATCAGAATCTGCCTGTAGAGGCTCAGTACCAGGCTCTTAAGATCAGTGTTAGTTCTTACGAGGACCATCTGCTTGAAGATCCTGTCAAATCTGTTTGGCGTGTATTCGTCTCTCTTGACTATGAACCTGTGCTTGTTTCTCCACAGGGAAAACAGGCTTTCAACAAACCTCACAAGGAGCTCCCTTTTGTTGCTCATTTTGGGAAACGAATAGTAGGATGAGCCGTCGATTTTCTCAATAGGATCTATCGTCAACGCAAGAAGAAGCTCGACGATACCGTCGATATCGTATTTTCTTGAAGTCTCCATCGTGTCGGTATTTCTTAAGAAGGGTTCGAAAAGAGACAACAGCGAATTCTTCTTTTCTTCGGAGTCATTGATCAGCTCGGCAAGAATTTCCTTGAAGGTGACACTGTTAAATATCTGGGAGGGAGCATTGTAAGCCACCTCACCATTGATTAAAATACTTCTCATAAATGTTTACCTCCTCGATCCTACATAAACATATTATACTTGCAGGCAATGCAATTTCCTCCGTGACCGTGTAATCCGCACTAATCCCATGTTTAGTTGATCTAGCTTTTTTCGGAAGAATTTCCAAGGGATCAATCATCTATCACTCAGAAAAACGAGCAATACTTTAGTTATCTCATAAAGCATGCTCCAAAAAAACGAAGACAATTTTCGCTAGAATAGCTGTTAGAAGACTTGGCGCAACTAGCTGATAACGGTGCTAAAATTGACATAGTGCGGCCTCGAGCCGCCACAAAAAAGAGGTGTCCAGAATGGCGGACAAGAAGAAAGAAGCAAAGAAACAAGTAAAGAAAGAAAAGAAAGAAACACCAAAGAAGTAAAACCTGTCAGTCCTCTGGGGAGACGGGCTTTAGCTACCCGCCTCCCGTTTTTTGTTTAGATATCGATACTTGCTCGTGATAGGTCTTCACAAGTTTTAGAATTCTCTTGCGACTCTTGATATTCGTAATAGTAAAGCTGAGGTGAATAATGATGAGAAATCTCATTTTCGTGATTCTGATTTTGTCATCGGTGATTTCACTCGGACAAGAAGACATTCTCAAAACGATAAATGAGACTGAGGAGTTGAGCATAGTCGCTAGCTACATTCAATTATCCGGGTTAGATCAAACACTGTCAGGAAAGGGGCCGTTCACATTTTTTGCGCCAACCGACAGCGCATTCATGAAGCTACCTGAACTGACCAGAGCGGATTTGATTAAGGACGTGGTTCGTCTTCAGAGAGTCCTTAAATATCATATAATTCAAGGTAAATTCTCTTCAAGCATCATCGTCCAGAGACCCAATTTTGTTACACTGCTGGGTCAACCTCTTTCTGTTGACACAAAGGGAGGAATCAAGGTAGACGGTTCATCGATCTTGGTGAGAGATATCGAAGCCACGAACGGCGTTATTCACATCATAGATACTGTGATCTTTCCCCATGAAGAACCGGATATTGTTCAGGTCATGAGGAACACAGGTATTCTAGATACGGCCGTCTTTTCCCTTGAAGAAACTGGTGTTATAGACATTCTTAAAGGTGAAGGTCTATATACAGTATTCATGCCCAGCGACGTCGCATTCGCCAGATTGCCTCCTGAGACAATGGAGAACCTTTTCAGAGATCCGGCACGGCTGAGTGAGATATTGCTTTTTCATATTGTGAAAGGTTCCTTCTCGGTTGAAGAACTCTTTGAGAGAGGCTCTATTAGATCGCTTCTTGGAGAAACTATTGTGTTAGGCACAACTCCTCCGCGAATTGGTCCCCAGAAAACAGTTGTAATTCTGAGCGACATCGAAGCCAGCAACGGAATGATCAATATCGTTGATCATGTTATGTTTCACGAAGATTCAAGGACCAAGCTTTCAACGATTGAAGAGACTCTGAAAGCAAACGAGATAGATATTATGGCGGAACTGTTGAAGAAAACCGGTATCTGCAGTGAGTTGAGTGAAAATAAGCGTTTAACGGTTTTTGCTCCGACTAATGAAGCTTTTCTCGAGCTAAAAGAGAGCGATAAAGCCTTCCTCTACAGTGCAAATGAACTGAGAAAGGTACTCGAGTACCACATTCTTCCGAATGAGTACCTGCTGTCGGAATTGAAGATCTCTAACATGCTCCTCTCTCTAATCGGAAAGCCGTTGTACTTTGAGATGAAAGAAGACCTGTTAGTCAATTCCATTCCGATAGTTGAAAGCGATATTCTATGTAGCAATGGCGTAATTCACATAATTGAATCGCTTCTGGTCACGAAGTAGATTTTAGCGATTCAGATCTCCCGTCCGCAATCTTTCTGAAAAGGGATCTCAAAACTCTCGATGGAAACATGCTACCAAAGGCCAGAGTACGAACCTTTCCTCATGCACCTCCAAAGTGGTTAGAACTGAGAATAACATAATCCCTATTATCCGTCCGCTAAAAAGCTCCGATATTTCATCTTTCTGTTTATCACGTGGTGACATCCCTACAAATGATGCCGGCGTCACGACGGCCAAGAGGACAGCCGCATTCTCGGCTCCCAAGGCGGCAACAAGAGATCCAAGCTCATAATAGATGCTTACGAATTTGCAGAGAGTACACCTGCGCTCACTGACGTCACAGAGATCGGAAGCAAAGTGTGTGATGAAACATCGATCGTCTTCGGGGAAACTCCTTCACTGTTTCCCATAGAAACTTTGATAACAATTATTGCGAGAAACAGCGAAACCGTGAAGATTTCAAAATCAAGGGGCGAAGAAGCAGTCTGAACAAAAAAGTCATGAAAACCAGAATCGAGAATCCCAAGCTATCTAATTTGAAACACCTGTTAATTTGCGAGGGACCTACACTGTTTTCCTTTCGGCAAAAACTAATACTCCCATTATCTGGATGAATTCAATGTGTCGAACGAAGATCGAAGTGAACACGTCATAAGGGCTGTGAGACTTAGTTGTGCGAATGCCGAACGGTTCTCTGCACAAATTTGTTTGGTTGTATAGACTTTTTGATTCGTTGCATTTGAAACGGATTGACATTTCTCCAAGGCGAACTTTAGTACGATAAGGTAGTATAATTACTATGTGGTATTATCATATACAAGTCTCCTGGATCCCTGATCAAGTATCGAATACCTTACAATCACCATCGCTTGGATTGCTAATCAGGTTCTCTCTCGGAGTAGAAAGGATTGATGCGCTTGAAAAGACATTTCAAATTCTTGGCTTTTACCGCTTCAGTTGCAATTGTTGTAATACTTTCGGCCTTTTCGTTTACCGCCATGTGGGAAGATCCCCCGATTATTCCCGGCTCAGGCGTGACAGAAATCAAAATGCTCAGTGAATGGCTACCTTCAATTGAAGGAACTATGCTAGACACCGAAGTTTATATAATCAGGGGCGCCGAGGAGGGCGGTAGGTTTTTGCTTCTTGGGGGAACTCACCCAAACGAGCCGGGCGGAACGCTCGCTGCAGTTGTTTTCGTCGAGAATGTATCAGCTCTTTCGGGAACAGTCTACGTGATTCCTAGATCAAATCACAGCGCATTTACTCACAACGATGCTATGGAAGGAGCCCCTCAGTTCTTTTCAATAGAATTACCGGACGGATCGGAAAGAGTCTTCAGATTCGGTTCTAGAAGAACTAATCCAATCGCCCAGTGGCCCGATCCGACAATATATCTACATCCAACTGGAGCCACTCTTGGAGGGGGAGAAGTCTCCAATTTGAACAGGACCTTTCCCGGAAGGGAGAATGGTTACTCTACAGAGAAAGTGGCCGCAGCGATCATGAATCTCGTTCTTGAAGAAGACATAGATCTCGTTTGCGATCTACATGAGTCCTCACCCGAGTATCCAGTGAACAATGCGATCGTCTTTCATCAGAAAGCGGCCGAACTGGCAATTATGACTCAGATGATGCTTGAAATCGAGGGCATAGACATTAGACTTGAGGAATCTCCAGTGAATCTGAGAGGTTTGACTCACAGAGAGATCGGAGACAATTCAGATGCATATGTCGTTCTTCTCGAAGTCTCAAACCCCTCTCAAGGTAGGTTGAGGGGAAAGACAACTGATGAACTCGTCACTGAGGGAATCGACAAGTACTATCTGCAGGCTTCAAAAGACGGCAAGCTCTTTGCTCCATATGATGAAAACGGTTATCCACTTGATCTGAGAGTTGCGAGACACGTTGCAACCATCAGAGTTCTTCTTGACTCCTGGAATATGATGTTCCCAGAGAGAACAATATTTCTTTCTGACGTTCCGCCCTATGAAGGGCTAGTTGACGGTCTGGGGACGTATCTTAATCCAGTTTCTTGAGAAACAGACATTTCTAGATTGGAGGGGAAAGAATGAAGAAACTAGTGCTGCTTGTAACACTTATTACGTTTGTTTTCACAGCGACATTCGCCACGGTCACGGCTCCGACGGTAGCGTCAAGCAACGGAATGGTTGCAGCTGTTGACAAGTATGCTGCCGAAGTCGGAGCGAGGATTCTCGAAATGGGGGGAAATGCCGTAGATGCAGCGATAGCTGTTAGTTTTGCACTTGGAGTAGTCGAACCTTACGCATCTGGTCTTGGCGGTGAAGGCTATGCTGTAATCACGATGGCCGATGGAAGCAAGTACGCTATCGATTTCAGGAGCACCGCTCCGATGGCTGCCTCTTACGAAGCTCTCTCTGAGCTCGGACTGACCCTAAGCAAAGCAAATTATACTCCAAAGGGAGCCTGTGTTCCCGGAGTTCTTGCCGGAATAAAAGAAGCCTGGCTGTTGGGAGCAACACTTCCTCTGGCGGATCTCATTCAGCCCGCAATTGATCTTGCAAGAAATGGGTTCATAGTCGATGAAACATTTGCTCAGACAACTTCCGACAAATACGAACTGGTACTCGAAAACGGCTTCGATTTCTTGAACGAGGGCTTTGTCTGGGAAGTTGGATCTACATTCACAAATCCTCAGCTGGCAGAGACTCTTGAAAGGATAAAAGAGGAAGGCATCGATACATTCTACACGGGAAGCCTCGCAGATGAGATAGAAGAGTTCATGATTGAGAACGGCGGTTTTATGAGGAAGTCGGATCTCGAGATGTACAGGGCTATCGTTAGAGAGCCGCTTCATGGGACTTACAGGGGATACGATTTCTATGTTCCGCACCCGCCCGTTTCCGGTCCGCAGATGATTGCGGTTCTCAACACTCTCGAAAACTACAATCTTCAAGCTATGACCTGGGACGATCCTCTGGCAGTCCATATTATTCAGCAGGCACTGGTCCTCGGAGATGTGGATAGAAGAGCTTACATAAGCGATCCGGAGTTCTACGATCTCCCTTACGAGGCCTTTATGAGCAAAGAATATGCCAAAACCAGATTCATGGCGATCGATCTGTCACAGGCCTTCGATCCAGCTTCTTACTACGACTATCAGGGAGACGCCTATCCATTTGCAGATGGATCAACTTATGAAGAGGTTCTTCTGGGTGCCTTAGAGTCGGTAGCAGCTAACGAAAGCGGAGTAGAAGAGTCTCCGTCAACGACTCACTTCTCGATCGTGGACAAGGACGGAAACGCCGTAGCCTGGACCCAGACGATCTCTAGCTTCTTTGGTACAAGTGTTTACTTCAAAGGGTTCTTCTTCAACAACGAAATGTACAACTTCGCTTCCTCATACAGAGAAGGGGACGTAATCAACCTTACAGGTGGAATGAGACCCAGGACGACTATCTGCCCGACTGTAATTCAGAAGGATGGAAAAGTTCGCTGGGTAATCGGCACCCCGGGCGGTGGAAGGATAATATCGACAATGGTTCAGCTCGCAGTTGATCTAATCGATTTCAACATGCCTGTGGACCAGGCAGTAAGAACACCCAAGTTCGTTGGATACACTACTTATAAGGATCTCAGAATTGAAGAAGGCTATCCGCAAACTACACTTGACTTCCTCGAGAAGGTTCTTGGACATAAGCTGAATGTATATTCATACCCCGATCTTTTCTTTGGCGGCCCAAATCTTATTTCTGTAGAAGAAAACGGTCTTATGATTGGAGCCGGCTCCATCAGAAGAGGCGGATCTGCATCGGCACCGGAATTTTGATTTTATTGAAAGGATGATGTGATTTGAAAAGGTTTCTAGTTTCTTTACTGCTTATTGCTTGCGTAGCGTTTGTCGGATTTGCGGCTGACGGAACTGAAGAGGGACTGATTCTCGGAGAACCGGTAGCGGTTACATCTGCAGGGCAGTCTCCCGGCGCACTTCAATTTACTGTCGTTGCAAAGATGATTAAACTCGAATACACTTTTGAGAAGCTTCTCAGCGTTGATTCTATCGACATTTCTCAGTTCAAGACCCTTGTGTTAGTTGTTGGAGCAAGCGGCAAGGGTCTCGGCGCAGCCAATATCGACATTGAGGCCGAGATTCTGAGAGTTAAGTCCCTTGCTGAAGCGGCTAAAGAAAACGGCCTCAAAGTAGTAATCTGTAATCTCGAAGGTGAATCTAGAAGGGGTCCGTCCTCCGACAGAATAGTCACCGAACTTGCACCTTTTGCAGACGCATACTTTGTAAAATCAGACGCTGACCAAGATGGTTTCTTCACGGCTCTAAGCGAAGAGGCCGGAGTTCCTATGGCCACTTTTGAGAAGACGGTTGATCTGAGAGACGTGTTGACAAAGTACTTCGGGAAATAACTCTATTTTGAAGGGGCGCTAGCCTGCGCCCCTTATTCTTAATCGGAGGAAGACTAATGAAAATCAAAGCAATTTTCTTCATCGTTCTCTTATCTACTTCTGCTGTATTTGGAGCTTTTTTGAGGCCCGACATCCGTCCAGGTTATGGGGTAACTGATATTGGCTGGTTGTCGGATTATTTTTCTCCCATAAGAAACACAAACATGGACACCCCGGTCTATTTCATGGACAGCGGAGTGGAGGGTCCTACGTTTGTTCTCATGGGTGGTACTCATGCCAGGGAAATTTCGGGAACAACTGCGGCAATAGTTTTCATAGAAAATGTGATCGTCACGAAGGGTAAGGTGATAGTGATCCCGTTTTCAAATTTGAGCGCTGCCTCCATAAAAGATGAGACAGGGCACGCACCCCATTTCATAGCCATAGAAGGTAAATCCGGTCCTCGATTTCTTGTGTACGGAGATAGAAGAACTGATCCTCTGGATCAGGGAATACCCGATCCAGAAATCTTCAAGCATGCACAATCCGATTTCACTCTTGAAGATGGAGCAGAGGCGAGAAATCTGAACAGGCAGTATCCGGGAGTAGCAGATGGCAATCCCACGCAGCAGCTTGCTTACGCAATTATCCAGCTGATAGACACTGAGAATGTAGACTTCAATCTAGATATGCATGAAAGCGGGACACCTGACAGTTATATAGACAGCGAGGGGAATGAACGATCCGGTAGCAGTTTGGCCTATACGCTGGTCTGTCATCCAGATGCTCTGGAAATAGGTGCAGTGGCGATCATGGAAATCGAGGCTTATTATGGAGTATCTATGAAACTCGAAGAATCGAACAGAGCCTTTAGAGGCCTAAGTCACCTTGAGATCCGTGACGCAACAGGTTCGCTTTCATTCCTTTCAGAGACTCCAAATCCCGGGCAGGATAACTGGAGAGACAAGTACGATGTTATTGATGATCCCGATTACCCATTGACTCACAGGGCCGGTCTTCAGCTTCAGATAATCAGATCCTTGTTCAGTGCATATGAAATGATGATTGGCGAGACGGTTGAGGTCGAAAACTTACCTACCTATGAAGAAGTAATGCAGAACGGAATATTCTCATTTTTGAACTGAATGACCGGGGGTGACAGCCATTTATACACCTGAAGTCTGGTATTTTTTGGTAATGCTTGCAACTTTCGTAGGTCTGGCAATAATAAAAATCCCAATATCAGTTTCATTGATGTTTTCAGCCCTTGCGGGTTCAATTGCTTTCGGCGAGTTCTTCCCTCTGAGGCATCTCGTTGAAGGAGGATTCGGTTACATCGACACGATACTTGTGATTGGTTCAGCAATGATTTTTATGGAATCAATCAAGGTATCGGGTCTTCTGGACACGATTGCAGGCAACATGACGATTGCCTTTCACAAGAAACCGACTTTTCTTCTCGTGCTAATGACTTTCTTCATAATGATAGCCGGTATGATTACTGGATCATCAACGGCTACGGTTCTTACAACGGGTGCTATCGCCTTCCCGGTTCTGAAGACCCTGGGGCTTAGCAAAAGGAGAGCGGGATCGATAATCGCAATGAGCGGTATATATGGAATGATCGCCCCGCCAATAAATCTACCCGCAATGATAATCGGTCAGGGTGTCGACATGCCATATATCGGTTTCACTAACCCTCTTCTGCTGATGACATTTCCGCTGGCAATTGTCACTTCTCTGATTATTGGAGTTAGACAGGTTAAACCGGTCGATCTCCAGGAGTTCGTGAGAACAAGAGAAAGGGAGCCAATAAAGGGCTTTGCGGTGTATCTTCCGTTAATAATAATGGTGATACTCATGGTGCTTGAAAACGTGAGTTGGGGCTTTTCGCTTGGTCTTCCCTTGATCTTCATGATATCGGCAATTGTTGCATCATTGACTGGAGCAAGGGGAAATCTTTTCAAGATCTCACTTTCAGCGGTTCAGAACTCTCTTGGTATACTCTCGATTCTCATTGGAGTCGGGATGTTTATTCAGATTATGACTCTGAACGGCGTGAGGGGTTTAATTGTGGGATTTCTCAACGGTCTTCCTCAAGGCGCGCTCTTGGTTGGTATTGCACTTGGCATCCCTGCTTTCGGTGCAGTGTCTTCCTATGGTTCTGCCTCAGTGCTGGGAGTTCCGTTCTTGCTTGCATTTCTCGGGAATAACGACATCGTTGTCTGTTCGGCGCTCTCCCTCCTCGCGGGGCTCGGTGACATGGTACCCCCAACTGCGCTTGCCGGGATATTTGCGGCCCATGTCGTCGGAGAGAAGAATTACTTCAAAATCTGGCTCAGTTCAATGCCTGCCTTTTTCATTACAATGATTTTCGCCACATTAACCATAATATTCTCAAACGAAATAGGTAGGTTCGCCAACAGCTGGCTCTTCTATCCCCTCTTCATTGCTGGACTTGTAGTCGTTTCTGTTGCTCTTCTCTTAGTAGACAAGAGAAAGGAGATGTCAGTAACTTGACCTACTTGTATATTGCGATAGCAGTCTATTTATCTTCTGTGCTTATTTATAACGCGTACAAGAGTGCAAAGAAGTGGGAGTGGGTCATGAGCGCAATGATACTGATCCCTCTAATCTTAAGAATTTTCCTGATAAAGTGAAATCACCGGACCCGGAGAGTTTTCTTAGAGTATAATTTCTCTATTGAACTCTTCGGGAGGGGTTTCAAATGGAAATAAAACGGGACGGGCAGTTCTATAGATTCGCAGCTTACGGGTTCCTTAAGAATCTTCGCTTTTTCGACCCTTTTCTTATCTTGTTCTTCAGAGAAATGGGACTTTCCTTCCTTCAGATCGGTACTCTTGTCTCCGTGCGAGAAGTAGCGACTAACTTCCTGGAACTCCCGACCGGCATATTCGCTGACCTGTTTGGAAGAAGATTGTCCATGGTTTTTTCGATGATCTCCTATCTTTCTTCTTTTTTAGTCTTTTACTTCTTTCCGAACTTCTACATATATATGGTTGCAATGATAGCTTTCGCCTTTGGGGAAGCCTTCCGTACCGGAACTCACAAAGCAATGATACTTGAGTACCTGAGAATTAATGATATGACCGATATTAAGGTTCACTACTATGGCGCAACGCGAGCCGCATCACAACTAGGTTCAGCAATAAACGCCTTGATAGCTGCCTTCCTTGTATTTTACACGGGTAGCTACAAGATAGTCTTTCTCGCCTCAGTATTGCCTTATGCCGTAAACCTCGTGAATTTGATGATGTACCCCAAGGAACTTGATGGTGAACTGAAATCCGGGGAGAAAAGAGAAACATTGAAAGCCTTCCTGGGGATTTTCAGAAGTGCCAATGCACTCAAAGGTGTTCTCAACTCGTCACTGTATGATGCTTTCTTCAAAGTCATCAAGGAGTATCTGCAGCCAATTCTAAAGGCTCTCGCCCTTGGTCTTCCGATAATGCTTGGCTTCAGCCCGGAGCAGAGAACCTCCGTAATCGTAGGAGTCGTATATTTCGTGATCTTCATCGCCACAAGCTATGCTTCTAAGAATGCCGGAAGGTTGAGCAAAAAACTGGGAAACGAGGCGAGATCGCTGAATTACTCTTATATATTCGGGGCGATATTAGTCATACTGAGCGGGTTATTTCAAATAGTATCTCTTCAAGTAATCGCAGTGATAGTATTCTTCCTGCTCTACATTCTGGAGAATTTCAGAAGACCAATCAATATAAGCTACATAAGCGATAACATAGACCACAAAACTATGGCATCAGGTCTATCTGTCGAATCTCAGTTGAAGACTCTGCTGGTGGCAATAATAGCGCCCATAGTTGGATTCCTTGCGGACAAGTTGGGAGTAGGTATGGCATTGACTGTTGCTGGAATGACGATGCTCGTACTCTTTTTTATCGTCAAACTGAATCCCCCAGAAAATACCAAAAACATCGAAGAGAAGAGTTCACGGACGGCTGATTGACTACTACAGATGTAATATTCATGGACTCCTCGCATTTGCACTATGTCTAGCAATACGTTCTTTTTCTCTGATTCGCGAGGGGAGAATCTAGAAGTGACAGAAGTGTTAAGAGTTGGCCGCATTGATTAGGAAAAGAAATCGGTATCTAAACACCTTCCTTAAGAGTTGATCTAGTATTCTAGGATGACTTATAACGAAAGACAATTGCTTCACTAAACAGAGATCTGTAAAAAGGAACTCTGATGAACGAGATCAAAGCAGTCTTTCGTTGATAATGATTAGGAACCGGTAAATCCCATACTCTTAATTGGAAGGATACCCAAAAAATCAAGTGATTGCGTACTATGAAAAAGCCAGAGTTGCGGGGGAGAGCGTCGTCTATATTCCATCTCTAGCGGCTATTTCAACCGCGGCGATTTTTGGATCTCGAAACCTCTTCCTACAGAGGTCAGTCAAGAGGTCTCTTCTTCCATTTGAGGCCTTTGGGGATTAAAAGAGGAGTTTGTTTTTCTGACGAACTTTGCCTTAATGACTTGTTCTACTTCGCCTTCGATGACAGTTTATTTGAGATTTGATTCAAAGAGGCTAAAAGATCTGCGCGCACTCTAAAAATCAACTATCTTTACAACGAAAGAATTCGTGGATTTCCTCCGGGCTTCGTGGGTGCCTAGGTTTACGTGTTTCTATAGAAATCCTCAGCGATTTTCCACAACACTCAGCGGATGATAGAATCGAATTTGTGGGAGGAGTAAGATGAAGATTACGCTATTCATAGGTCCTTTAGCCTCAGCAAAGACTGAGCGGTTGCTTCGAGAACTCGAGACCGTCCATTGGAGAGATCCGTTCTCCTACTTCTTCGTGGGACCTTCCGGCGACCACGTAAGATACTTTAGAGAGAATTTCATATCGCGAGTGGGTACTATCCCGGCTTCGAGATTCCTCGCAATGGATCAATTTGCCGTAGAGGTTTTCCGTAGACTGAATCCGAATTCTATTCACGTTGGGAATCATTTGATGAGGTTGGAGATCGGTGACATTCTGGATCAAATGGGAAAGGGCGAACTCGCCGACTCGCCCGTATTCGTCGAATACCTTCTTGAAATGATTCACGATGTAAAAGAGAATAGAGGGTTCGACCGGATATTCTCTACGGAAGACGAGGCAGTCTCCGTTCTAGAGTCAATTTACAACGAGCTTGACAGTAGATTCTCCAGAAGAAACATCTTTGACACATTCGACGCATATACGAGGATTGAAGAGCACAAGGATGAGTTGATTAACGAGGAATTCGGGGACACTCTTTTCCTCGACGGGTTTCATGATTTCAGTCCGGCCCTGAAGATCTTTTTCAAGACCATCATTCCAACATACAGGGAAGTTTTCATTACCATTACTCAAGAACCTGACAAGGAAAGTCTCTTTTCAAACATAGATTCGATACTTGAGACGATCGATGAGATAGCCGAAAATAGCACAGATCTCGAAATCAAAAGGATATTCTTCGAGAAAAGTTCTTCTTCAAGCGGTCTGAACGGGTTCAAAGAAGCCCTGTTCTCTCCAGGTAAAGTAGAGCAGAACTGTGATTCGGTGAGTGTTGTGGTCTATCCTGACATCTTCGCCGAGGTCGAAGGTGTATCGAGATTTGTGAAGGAATCTATTATTTCCGCCTGCGAACCAGGTGACATTTCGATTGTCTCATCCGACTTCAATCTTTACAGCAAATTGCTTTCCGATAAGCTGAATGAATACGGTGTTCCACACAGAATAGAAGGCGACGAAGAGCTTCACTCATCTCTCTCGATAAGACGGTTAATCTTGCCACTTGAAACCGCGGTTCTGGGATTCCCACCGGAGAAGATAATCGCTATGGCTGACAGCGGCTACGGGGGAGAAGTTGATTCAAGTTTTATTGAATCCGCCGCTGCTATGTCAAGAATTATCTACGAGAGACCAAATATGTGGCTCTCCTTGGAAAAGAGACGGAGTTCCTGGGATGAGAGGCTTTCAAGACTCGTTGACCTCATGAAAGAAAGAAGAAATGCAATAATTTCCCTTGCCGACGATGAGCTCGAAATGAGCGCGGCTGAGGAGCTTGATGAGACGATCGAAAGAATTGACAGCGAAGTAGTTCCGGCAGTTCAAAGAATCTTCAGACTCCTCGACTCTTTTCGAAGTCTGCGTAAGCGAGATGTCGGTAATTATCGGAAAATGTTCATTACTTGGGAAAAAGAACTTTCTCTGATCCAAAGTCTAACCGGGTATGAGAGTGAAGTTAAAGACAGAGAGATGGATGCAATAGTGAGGTTTTTCGAACATACCCTACCTTACCTGGAGAGACTTCTGTATTTCATGGGGAAGTCCTCTGTTTCCCCAAGAGAATACTACAGATATCTAATGCTTCTACTTAAGCATGACAAGTTTCCTCTTTCGAGGAACAAGGCAAACAGGGTTGAGATACAGTCACTCATCAATTCGCGCTTCTCGAAGAAAAGAATGAAGATCTTCGTTGGGTTTGTTGACGGTGCTTATCCGCACGTAGAAATGAATCCTTTGTACAGTTTCACGCAGTTTGGAGATTCAAGACCCAGAGACCTTCTTCTTGATGAGGAAACACACGAAAGGCTCAACCTGTATCTGTCGATTTCTACTGCTGAAGAATCAGTGAGGTTCTCTCTGCCTGAATCGACGATCGACGGTGAACCAATTCTACCTTCTCCATACCTGAAGAATGTGGCGGAGAGTTCGGGATGTGAGACCACTAGAGAAGGAAGAAAGGTGGGAAGAAGATCTGGATACATTCCGGAACTCCGGGCATCTATGAGCCAATCCGAGTTGAAGATCTCCGCTGTGAAGTTCTTCTTGAATGAAAAATGGGATCTTCTGAAGAGCTTTCCCCCTCTGAGCAATTTAGATACCGTCCTCTCGAACTTCAGAAGAGATTTCAGTTGGTCAGTCCAGAACAGAAGGCGTTTAGAGGAAGTTGTCGGTAACGTCTTCTCCTTCTCAAGACTGAAGTCTTATCATGACTGTCCGTTTTCCTTCTTTCTTTCTTATGTTGTTGGTCTGGATGTTTCCCCTGAATACGTCTTTGAATTGACGCCTCTTGATGAGGGCAACATCTTTCATTCAGTGTTGAAGGACTTCTTTTCGGGCAAGAATAGAGACTGGCAGGATTCGCTTGCCGAGAACATCAAGAGGCACCTGATGCATGATAGCAATATCGTGTTCAGATTCGAATTTGAACGCCTGAGCGAAGTACTTCACGAGTACATAACAGTCAGGGAAGGAAAGAGACCGAATTTCATGGGAGACAATTTCATTCCATACGCCTTCGAGAAGGCCTTCGGAATAGGTGAAACTGAGCCAGTGAAGCTACTCGAAAACCTTTACTTGAGGGGAAAGATCGACAGAGTCGATATCGACAGATCCAGTTCCTCTGTCTATCTAATAGACTACAAGCGCGGTGATAGCGGCGATGAAAGACAGCTGCTCCTCTATTCGCTTGTTGCAGAAAAACTTCTCGAAGATGAAAGCCTTGATGTTGCGGGAGGAGTATTCAAGACTTTGACCGGAAAAACCGTGAACAAAGCTGCCTTCAGAACCATTTCTTCAGAAGGAGGCAAGGTCTGGGAATTCGCGGGTAAGAAAAAGGACAACAGGATTGTGAAGGAGTCTGATCTTCTCAAATGGTTAAAGGAAGTACACGAGGGAATCTATTCTGGCGAGTTCACTCCCTCATTCACAGTGTCTGCAAGTAAGTGCTACAGCTGCAGATTCTCCGAGATAAAGAGGTCCATAACCTGGAGAGAAGGCAGAAAAGAATATGAATAAAGACATTTTTGTCACCGCTTCTGCCGGCACTGGAAAGACGTTTTCACTGGTTAAGGAGTACGTCGGGGTCTTCGACAGGTCATTCAGAATCGGAGAACGGCTTGATGTTCATAATGTTGTAGCAATTACTTTTACTAATAAGGCGGCACGGGAAATGAAGGATCGAGTAATAACGGAAATCGATCATAGAATAGCCTCCGGGCATCCCGGAAGCTGGAAACCCTTAAGAAACAAAATGTCGTACGCGTGGATTTCCACCATCCATTCCTTCTGCGAAAGGATATTGAGGGAGTCTGCCCTTTTTGCTGGAATAGATCCGGGCTTCCAGATTCTAAGCGGAATGAGGAGAGCGACGCTTGAAGAAAAGGTTGTACGAACATATTTCGAAGATAACCTCGAAAGCCTGGAACCTTTGATTCAGCTTACGGGCTTAGACAAGGCTTTTAGAATTGTGAAAGAAGCCATATCAAATAAACGACATTCTTTGGCACTGAATCCATCTCCTGTCGGAAGTCTCTTAGGTGACTCAATCATAAGTGACGATGAAATCATCGAGGGTTCGAAGTCTTTTGCGGCAGCCTATAGTGAAATCCTTTCCGATTACAGAGACAGGACTGTAAGATCGGGGTTCCTTGATTTCGATCAGTTGCTCACAGAAACGAGGGATCTGCTTCTCAAGATGCCCGAAGTCCAGGAGAAATATAGAGATCGCTTCAAATTCATATTCGTAGATGAATTCCAGGACACCGATGAGCTTCAAAGCGAGATCATTCGACTCCTTCGGGAAGAGACTAAGAATAGAGTCTTTTTTGTTGGAGATTCGAAGCAGTCTATCTATCGTTTCCGCGGTGCGGACGTATCGGTATTCAACAAGACAATGAAAAGCTTTCAAAATAACGGGGGCGAATTAAGAAACCTACGAATCAACAGGCGTTCACATCCCGATCTTGTTACCTTTCAGAATAAGCTTTTTGGGAAGATAATGAAGAGGGATTTCGAAAACGAGTTTTTTCGTTCGATTTACGATGAAGACATAGAGTCTCTACCATATCAAAGAGATATTGAGTCTTCGAGAGTGAGGATAATTCGAACGGAATCATCTGACGATTCGAGAGAGGTCGCAAGATCCGTAAGGGCCCTAATTGAAGAGGAGCTTGTTTTCAAAACAAAGACCGGTGAATACGAGAAACGGCGAATAGTCCCCGGTGATATTGCTATTCTTCTTAGGACCTTTTCAAAGATCTCTAGCTACGAGAATGCACTGGAAAAATTGAATATTCCCTTCTACACCGTTGGAAGCAGAAACTTCTACGAACGGCCCGAGGTCTCCGGACTTCTGTCATGGCTCGATCTCCTGGTAGATCCCCTAGACAACAACAATCTTGTGTCATTTTTGCTTTCGCCGGCTTTCGGGGCTTCTCTTGATGAAGTCCTATCACTAAGGTCGAAAAGAGATCTCAGACGTTTGCCACTGTACTTTGCCCTCATGGAAAGCAAAGAGGACAGATTTGCGCACTTAATTGATCTGCTCAAGAAATTCGGAAAACTTAAGTACATTCTGTCACCGAGTGAAATCCTCGAGAAGTTCGTTCAAGAAACAGATTACTTGCCTAAGCTGGCCACACTGAAATCCGGAGAGAGAATGATCGCCAATGTCAAAAAGCTTCTTGAGCTTGCGAAGGATCTGGATAGAATGGGTAGCTCGCTTCGCGAGCTCTCCTCGAACATCAAGGCTTTTATAGATTCCAGCGATGAATCGGAAGCCGCTCTTGAAACAGAGGAATCAGACAGTGTGAAGATTCTCACCGTTCACAAATCAAAGGGACTGGAGTTTCCAATCGTGATTGTAGGTGACACTTTCTGGAAAAAGAAGAACTCTGACAGGCGACTTTTCTTCCATGATGGAGGCTTTCTCATAAGTAAAAGTAAACCTGACAGAGAAGAAGGCCTTATCGGAAGTTTGGCATCGCTAGAAGAGGAGAAGGAGTTTGAAGAAGAAAAGCGCACTCTTTATGTCGCTCTTTCAAGAGCACGTGAGATGATAATTATCAGTCTAAATGGTAGGAGTGATTCCTCCCGACCATGGTCGAAGATGATATGCAGTTCTTTGCTTCAACCGGAAAGCGATAAGGTTGAAGCTTCCTTTGAAGGGATAGTAAAACACTTCTATCCAATCGATCTTCCATCCATTCAAGAGACTGTTTACATTGAAGAACCTTTGTTACCTGAAGTCACTTCGGTACTGCCTCTGACAGACTCTTCGTACATAAAGTACCTCTCTCCAACTTCGATAACTGCAGACGACGAATTTGAACTGGAATCGGAATCATACGCCGGAAGCCCCGGCCTTGTAAAGAATGCCGCAGATATTGGCCTTCTTGCTCATTACTTGCTTGAACCGGTGGGAGTCATCAGTAAGCGCGGCTCGGTCACGACTCTCGAATCAATTCTTAACGGGGGTAGGCCAGTCTCAGTTGACAGGATTAACTTCAACGAATATGATCTGTCTGAAGTGAAAAAAGTTCTTTCCACTCTGGTAGCTCATCCGCTGATAAAAGAAATAGAGGGGGCGGAAAGAGTCTTCAGCGAATTTCACTTCCAGCATGGATTCGGAAAGTACGTTTTAATGGGAATTGTTGATAAACTATATTTGAAGGATGGAAAATGGAGGATAGTAGATTTCAAGTTTGCCAGTCTGAACAAGAGATTCATAAATAAGTATCGTTTTCAAATGAACCTGTACCTGTATATTCTTAAAGATCTCTTGTCACCCATTGAAGCTACTCTTCTCTTTCTCAGAGATGGGAAAACCGAAAAGATAATGCTGGAAGACTCTGACAGCTTCGAGAAAGAGCTCCTTCAAATGATCTCAAAAGCCGGAGGCGGTAAAAATGGATCTTAAACCAACGCGTCGCTCTTTCATGATCAGATACTTCATTTACCCTTACTACTTCGTACTGGGAATCGTTTTCTATCTCAATTTTGATCTCTCTGGAATTGATGGAAACAACTGGCTGTTCTTAATAGTGAGCTGGATTGCCTTGACCGTGATTCCAGGCATTTTGCTTGCGTTTTCGCGAAAAAAATTCGGTTGGTTCTTCTGGCCGGCAATCTTGAACGCTTCTGGATGGCTCGTTAGGTACTTATTCCCGGAAGAAACTTACAATGATTTGAAGCCCCTATTTGATAACGGTCCGGTTCTGCTCTTCATCGTAGCAGGGCTTCTTGGCATAGTATTTGTGGAGATCTATAGAACTACCTTCAAGTACAATCTCAGCGATGCGGGAGTAGAGGTAACTTATGGAATGTTCAGAGCGAATTCCCATATGATCGTAGCCAGACACATCACAAACGTGATGCTTAAAAGGAATTTCTTCGAACTTATATTGGGAGTAGGTCATGTGATACCTGTAACATCGTCTGGAATGGGTTCGGGAGACAGGGGCGTATTGGGAGGCTTTAGTGCCGACACTGGTACTCAGAACGTTCGAGGTGGAGCGTTTATCGGAAGTGTGAGTACCGAAAAAGAATTCGTCGCTAACCCAAAGAACTGCATTTACGGCATTTCAAAGCCCAAGGAAATTATGGAGAGACTGAAAGAAATGGTTCTATAGAAAGGATTAATGGCGTGCCCGGGGCGATTTGAACGCCCGGCCTCCAGATCCGCAGTCTAGCGCTCTATCCAGCTGAGCTACGGGCACCCATAAACAATATAATGGCGGAGAGAGAGGGATTCGAACCCTCGGAGGGTATAAACCCTCACGTGCTTAGCAGGCACGCGCCTTCGGCCTCTCGGCCATCTCTCCACCCTACAGAGTTCATTCTATCATGGTGCGCTGGTCGTGTCAATACAAGCTAGATGGCTCAAGCCTCTTCAAATAAGGCTGATTAAGCCTTTTACGATCATTTAGATTTGCTCTTACTTCTTAAAAGATCTCGACCCCGGATAAGAGTTAGTTCAGGTTTTTTGGCTTGAGAGAAGGCCCGATTAGTGGGCAGTGAAGAAAGGAGTATCCGTAAGAAATCTCTTTTTCAAGATATTTGATTCACAATCATCGGATAGAAGTTTGCTGGAAAAGAATCCCGAATTCTCCGTTCTTCAAGATCTTCACAGTACTAGCTCTTGACTTTAGATGATGAAATGGATTCTCCGCACAAGGATTAACTGAATGTTTGTGCAGTATCGTCTATGGAATAATGGGCTTGAAATGGAATGTAAAAGGGCGTGATCAGAATGATCATAAGAGAGATTAGAGAGACAGATGCTCCCGGTCTACACGAGGTATTAGTTGATATCGGATGGTTCAAAATGAAGAATGTTGAAGAAGAGATTTATCTGAAAAGTGTGAAGGAAATGATCAAATGGAGTATCGAGAGAGATGATCACCTGATTCTCATTTCGGAAGAAGGTGGCGAGTTAACCGAGTACACGAGCGTCCATTTCTTGCCCTACCTTTTCATGGGTAAGCCTGAAGGGTACGTTGGCGAGCTTTTTGTGAAGACTGTCTGGCGAGGAAAGGGATTTGGCAGTGAACTTCTAAGAAGAGCCATAAATGAAGCGAGAGAAAGAGGTTGCTGTTGTATCAGACTGATAAACATTAGAGACAGAGAATCATATAGACGTGGCTTTTATGCGAAGCAGGGGTGGCAAGAGAGAACCGATGCAGCCGACTTCATGATGAAACTTGATTGAGATAACCCGCAGATTCGAAATGAACGAAGCAGTGACAATATTCATTGTCAAGCAGGGAAACTTGAACCACCGAAGTTGAAAGGACGATAACGCTGACTCTACCAGAAAGAAAACGGGGGAAACCCGTGGGCGATGAAATCAAGTGGCGGACTTTCTCTGATTGTTTCATGATCCCACCCCAACAATCAATCTATCCTGCGCTCTTCTCAAGAGCGATTCCTTCGGCAAAACCCTTTCATTTTGCCTCAAAGAAATAGTTTATAATTTATGAGGAAGGTGATCGTGTGATAAGTCCGGAGGCTTTTGAGAAACTCCTGGCGAAAGTGGGCTTGTTGTGCCTGGCGATTGCTTTGCTCCTATTCATTTTCCGGAAGGCAGGTCTCAGTCTGGGAAGGCTTCCGGGGGATATTCATGTAAGCCGAGATGGTTTTGAGTTCTGGTTTCCAATCACTTCGGGGTTTATTGTCAGTGTATGTATTACGGGAATGTTGTGGCTCTGGAAATTCATCAGCAAGTTCTTTTGAATCACGGAGGATGAATGAATACAGTTTATTTGAGAGTAAATTCAGAGGAACCGGATGAGTTCAGACTGAAAAAAGCAGCGAGATTTATCAGGGAAGGTGAGTTGGTTGTCTTCCCAACGGAGACGGTATACGGGTTGGGCGCCAACGCCCTAGATGAATCTGCAATTTCGAAAATCTACCATGCAAAGGGAAGACCGCAGGACAATCCGCTGATTGTTCATGTTTCCAGTCGTGAAATGGTCGCCGATCTTGTTTTGCAGAATCTCAGCGAGTACTCAGCTTTGATGGACACTGTTTGGCCAGGCCCAGTAACTCTCATTTTCAGGAAGAGAAAAAGAATCCCTGACTCGGTAACGGCTGGGCTTGACACGGTCGCCATCAGGTTTCCGTCTCATCCGGTAGCTTCTAAGCTTATCGAGCTTTCTTGTGTCCCAGTTGCTGCTCCCAGCGCCAACTTGTCGGGAAAGCCCAGTCCAACCAGGGAAGAACATGTAGTAGAAGACATGGATGGGAGAGTCAGCTGTATTATCCTTTCGGGGTCGACAGTCTTCGGTCTAGAATCGACTATCATAGATCTTTCGAGGGAAAGACCTGTTCTTTTGAGACCCGGGCCGATAGATCCAGATCAGCTCAAATGCGTACTTCCAGATCTACAAATACCGGGCTTTGCATCTGGCCGGGAGCAGTATCTCGGTGATCCTTTGTCTCCTGGCTTGAAGTATCGTCACTACTCACCTGACATTCCTTTGATACTTGTGGAAGGCGAGTTGGGCTTGGTTGTCAGCAAAGTGGGGATCATCGCCGGAAGGAAGAGCTCACTTGTGCTCTGTTCCGAAGAGCTCCGGGACTATTATCCCGTTCAAGTAAAGAAGGTGGTTCTCGGTTCGAGAAGTAACCTTCTTGAAGTCGCATCAAATCTCTTCAAAGAGCTCAGAAATAAGGAGAACATGAGCTTCTCTCAAATTATAGCGGAGCCTTTCCCGGAAACGGGAGTCGGTCTCGCAATAATGAATAGACTCAGGAAAGCAGCCTGGAAAATCGAAAGAGTTTAGACGTAGCAAGTTGGAGAGTGATTTGTTTGAAAGGAAGACTCAAAGATATTTCTGGAGAGATCTTTGTAGTACTCGGTACAATACTGGTGGCGCTTGCCTTCTTTATGGTCTTTACCTGGGGTGACAAAGCGGTAGTGATGACTGAGATTACCGTCATAAAAAAGATAGACAATTCAAGCGCGGGAAATTCCGACTACAGAATAATCTCCGAGTCAGGCGAGGAATTCACAGTGAGAAACGCAGAAAGCCAGGGCTTTTATGCTGCGTCTAAGGTCTTCAGGATGCTAGAAGTGGGAAGGACGTATCAGGTTCTTGTCACAGGAAGAAGGATTCCCCTGTTTTCTATAAAGAGAAACATCATAGAGGCGATCCCCTCCCAGTAATCTACTAGAAGGAAAAACCATTTTTCAGAAGATCAACACAAGTCCTTGTAACGGAAGGATCGTAAAGAGTTCCGGCTCCGGATGTGATTTCCTCTATTGCGACATTCAGTCCAAGAGCAGGTCTGTATGGCCTATGTGATGAAATTGCTTCCACAACATCTGAAACGGCAATTATTCTTGCCGGTAGAGATATTTCTTCACCTTTCAATCGGTTTGGATAACCGGAACCGTCCATTCTTTCGTGGTGTTGAATAACATATTCTGCAATCGGGAAACCGAACTCGATCTCCCCTAATACTTCACAACCAAGTCGTGGATGCTCCTTGATCATTTCCATTTCTATTTTATTGAGTCTACCTGGCTTACTTAGAATCTCTGAAGGGATCCAAAGCTTACCAATGTCATGGAGGAGCCCGCTTATTCTGATGTTTTCGCAAAGCTTTCTCTCAAGTCCCATTTTTCTAGATACTGCTTCAGCGAGGAGTCCAACTCTTCTTTGATGATCGGAGGTATAAGGATCTCTGATTTCAGTGATCTTCGAAAGAGCATTCACAGTACTCTTGAAAGTGTTTTCGAGTCTTTCTTTGCTTTCTTCGATCTCGATCTTTGCAGCCTTAAGATCCGTTATATCGGAGATGAAACCCTCTACGAACGACTGATCTTCACCTGGGTTTTTGATTACTTTTCCCCTTTCCAGTACGTGTTTGACAATGCCTGACTTGGTCACTATTCTATACTCAATCTCATAATGATCGTCTCTGGTAAAAGACTCCTGTACGCTTTTCCAGACTTTCTCCCTGTCTTCCGAAAAGATGAGATCCGCATACGACAGTTTTTTGTTTCCAATTATTTCTTCCGGTCTATAGCCTGCAAGATCAACCAATCCCCCACTGAGAACTTCCATAGTCCAGTCTTTGTCGTTCTTGCATCGGAAGGCAATTCCGGGAAGGTTTGAAAACAGCCTATCTAGCTCTAATTTGCTCTTCTTCAGGTCCTTCCTCGCTTCAGATGATTCGTCGAAGTCATTGTAGACGATGGCGATAACATTTGAAGAAAGTCTGGAAATCGATACATCTCTCCAAACCTCGCTTCTTGTTTCTGGATTATGTTTCGATCCAATGTGAAGTGGAATGCCCGTTTCGTTTACTCTACGAACGCCGTCCATTACACTGAATTCCCGGGCCGGAGGAAACACGTGTTCAAGGTCCATTCCAATGGCAGCTTCTCTCGTAAGACCTTCAGTTTCAAGCGCAGCTGGATTTGCATCGATCACTTTGCAGCGTCCCTCGAATGTCAACTCACACAGAATGATTCCGTTCCTTAAAAGCGATAAGAAATCACGGTAGCCATCGATATTCATGGAACTAATCTTGCCGAACGCTTCTCCAGAACTTCATTCGACTTTAGGTCTCGAGTTTTAAACATTCATTTTCATCTCCCGATAAATGAATATTCAATCTTAGCACCAATAGGTTACCGCGCAAAGTGTTCGACAGACTTCGATTAGATTAATTTCAAGGTTTGCGAATCACTGCGCTCTTCAAAGATTTGACCGATCCTTTGAAGCCAGTCATACTGTTGGAAGAAAGCATCGAATCAACTATGGCCTCAACGCAGGCCCATGCGGATGCCCTGAATATCTCGCTAATCGTATTCTCATTTTTCATCAATCGCTGATCCCTCAAAGAGTACTCCCTCGCAGTACTGAAAGCAAGAGAGATATCACCGCTTCCGTGATGTCCGGGAGCCCCAAGCAAGCCTATGGCAAGACTCATATGTCGCGAGACCCGCTTCAACTGATGGGGCATCAAGGGAAGGTCGGTGCCAAGAATCATGATCAGGGATCCGGCACCTTGAGCTGAACTACCACTGTCGTTAGACAACTCTAGCGAAGGTATTCTAAGATCGGAAGACCTCCCGAAATTCGAAAGAACAATCGCCCCGACGGTGTACTTCCTCCCATCGAATTCAATAATCCTGGATGAAGATCCTATTCCCCCTTTATACCCGAAACAGATCATTCCAGTTCCTGCTCCGCAACTACCAAGAGCAAAGTCTTTTCTTGCATCCATTACAGCTTTAGATACCATCTCTTCTCTGATAGATAATGAGCGAATATCACTGAGGTACCCATCGTTGCACTCCATTACAACAACATTTAAAGATGTCATTTCAGGATTGTCTTCAAGTGCTAGTTTCGCTGCTCCCTGCTGAACAGCCCCTATCGACAGAGTATTTGTGAGAAAGATGTCACTCTCTACAGTCCCGAGCTCCTCTATCTGCACAAGGCCCATCGATTTCCCATAACCGTTGAAAACGCTGCACGCCGCTGGAATCGGAGATCCATATACCCCAGAAATCCTTACGACGCTTATGCCGGTACGCAAACATCTTGGCGCGTCTTCAATCAAAGTGAAATGTCCTACCTCTATTCCCTCAAGATCAGTAATCTTGTTCAACGGACCTGTCTCATAAGCATCGGGTGGGCTAACCAGTTCTCTAAACCTCATTTCTACACCTATCTTTCGATAATCGACAAAGGATCCTGCTTGGATATCAGATACCTTTCCATCGCAAGACCAGAAAACAAGACAATTAGTATCATTATAAAGATTTTAAGAAAAACCTTAGCTGCCACGAATGATGAAATGTACACTCCAGACAGGAAAAATGCCTTAAATATACTCCAGCTCATTGTTCCCAGGATAAACCCGATTGTGGCTCCTGAAAATAGCACTAAAATCAACTCCCCGAAAAGCAGCAGAGCTATTTCACCCCTTCCCTGACCAATAATGTTTCTAATAGCCAGCTCTCTTCGTCTTCCCAGAACTATCCTTGTGACGGTGACAACAGCAATAATGACAACTACGAAGAATTGAAGATATATGATAATCGAGGTTATGAGATTCATGAACTGACTCTCCTTGAGAATCTTAGCTTCGAATGAGCGACGATCTACAACCTCAGCTACACCGGCTTCAGAGGCAAATAACCTGATTTCCTCAACCAGATCATCTCCAGCGTGAAAAATCAATAGCCCCTCGGCAGCGACTTCTTCTTCCACAACGATGCCGGAGAGACCGTAAAGGGACGGAAGCACAACCGGTGAAGAATTGCCATAGCCGTTAACCTCTCCGCTATTTATTAGATCGAACAGGCCCTTGCTGACATAGAATGCGTTTTCTGAAGTATCTTCCACAAGTGTCTGCTCAAGCTCTGAATTCTTCGATGAAACAACGGGTATGAAGATCTCTGTGGTTCCAAAGATAAGCTTCACATCTAGGTTTAAAAGTGAAGCGGGAAGTACAGCCCTGGATCGGGAAACAATCTCTTCTGGCAGTTCAATATCACCACTTTCCATAGTTTGGACATAAGAACAACTATCGAAGAACCGACCACTATCGCGGATAGTATCGGTAAGCGAGGAAAGCAATGATCCGAAGAGCGTAACGAGAAGGGCAAAAACTATTATGTTTACAAATAGGGATCTGTAGCCGTCGCTTCTCAGCGGAAATCGAAGCCACGGCAAACTTATGTTCTTAAATCTATTCTTTAGTATCCCTTTCTTCTTTTCCGAGCTCTTTAGAAGTCCCACAAGATCCCGGCTCAGGTGACTCCCGATCAAAACTTGAGTGAATACAACAGTTACTGCTGGAATAACTAGCGTCCATATCGTAGAGACAAAGATATCACCGACAAACAGACCGTTGGGTTCGAAAAATCGAGTCTCTAGATATGAAACAAGAATCCTTCCCGCAAAGAGACCAATAATCCAACCGGCGGCACACTGGTATACGGATTCAAAGAAAAGTCTCGCACCGAGGCTCGCTGGTGAATGGCCAATTGCCGCCAGAATACCGTATTCCTTTCTTCTTTCACGAATGCTGACCGAGTTAAGCATTGTAAGTCCAATTATAAACACAAGAGCAACGCAGAGATTGCACAGGAGGACTCCCAGGTAATAACCGGAATAACTTCTTTCGATATTCTCTCTTGAAGAGATGGGACCTTGAACCCCTACTTTGAGTTCTTCACCGGCTATTCTTGACCTCAACTCACTTTCGACCGCTATTGAAAAACCTCTTTCCGAAAGCACTATGAATCCATAAGCGCCTTTTCCTCCTGAAATCCCGGACGGACCGATTCCAAAAACCGAAGGGCCTTTAAGTGCAGCAACAACATTATACAGCCCCCTGCTCGCCGTCTCGAAGATCTCCTCGTATACTAGTCCTATGCCGACTCCGGAGGCCTTTAAGAACGAGTCGGAAACCATTATTTCATTTGTTTTAGGGGAGAAAATCCTTCCGTCGACTATGTAAGACTGGCTCACCTGCAAAATCCGTGCAATGTCGGTTTGCTTTATTCCGTAAACAGGAAAATTCGCTCTCGCGCTTCCAAAAAGATTGTAACCAAGATAAGCGATATCTACCTGGATCACATCTGAAATGCCAGATACATCTGCAAAAATCTCTTTGAGGTTGTCATCGATCTCTTCTTTTCTACCGGTATCGGAAAGGTACTGCACAGTAATCCAATTTTCGTTGATCTTCGAGATCCTGCTTCTGGTCTCTCCAAAAGATAGAAATATCGAGCTCAAAACGATACTTACAGCGACTCCTAAAGCAACAACAATTATGAAGACTAGAATTCTCCCGGGCCTTCTCCTAAAATAAAGCCAAATGTACTTAAGCATTCACAGTATCCTCGTATACCTGCCCGTTTTCAACTTTGATCCTTCTCTTAAAATCAGCGATAATTTCCGCTGAGTGAGAGACCAGGATTAGAGTCGCTCCTGATTTCGAGCAGTAAGATCTCAACAGGTTGATTACTTTTCGACCGTTTTCATCATCGAGTGAAGCGGTCGGTTCATCGGCAAAAACGACCTTAGGATTTCCTATCAAAGCTCTCGCTACAGCTACCCTTTGGCTCTGCCCCACTGAGAGTTCATAAGGAAACCTCTTCAGCAGGTCTTCAAGTCCAAGCGCAGTAGTAATCTCCTCGACTCTCCTTTTGATTCCTTGTTTATCTCTTATAGGAACCAGGATGTTTTCTCTCACAGTTAAATGATTAATCAAGAAGTGTTCCTGAAAGACAAAACCAAATTCCTTCCGTCTTAGTTCCGCCTTCGCCGATGGAGTAAGAGCGGTAATTTCCTTACCTTCATATTTAACTTCGCCGCGACTTGGCTCTTTCAGAGTACTCATGATGAAGAGAAGGGAAGACTTTCCTGAACCGGAAGGGCCGAAAACTCCTACCTCTTCTCCTTGTTCTATAATTAGGTTTGTTGATTTTAGCGCTGCCAGAGCTTGTTTCTTTGTTTCATATATCAGTGCGACTTCCTTGAGTTCGAACATTCTTCTTCCTCCTTGAGAGAAGACCTTGTCTTGATTATCCCACAAACGTCATTTGGTGACAAAGCTTGGTGAATCCAGAATGAACGGAAACAAATTAACGGCAGGTATTGACGATTAGAGTTGCAAGAGTACTTTGGTGATTACTAGAACAGACACTTGGATGATATATACTTTTTCTATGCGGAGGTGAAGCGATGAAAATTATGATAGACATAGATGATATTCTCACAAACTTCAATCTTGCATTTCTTAGAATTGCCCATAAAATGTATGATGAAGTACCGATAGAAGTCGAAGTCAAGATCTGGGATTTCTGGAAAAGCGTGCCCAACTTGACGCTTGAAATGGAAGAAAGGGTCTGGGAAAGGATTAGAAACACACCAAACTTTTACGAATCACTACCTTCATACGCAAACGATGAGGATCTTAGGAGATTAGGAGAACTAATAGCCGAAGGTCAGCATGAGGTCTATTTCATTACTTCTCGCTTTCCCACCAAAGGGAGAAATGTTCAGATCCAATCTCAAAGATGGATTCAGAAAGAGATCGGTCAACCAGTTTCGGTAATAGTCAGTTCAAGAAAGGGCGAACTATGCGAAGTACTTGGCATTGAATTCGCGGTCGACGACGCCCCCCATCACATAGAGAACCTACTTGATCACGGGATCAATACATACATAATGGACTGGCCATACAACAGACATATAGACCACAGACTCCGGGTCAAGAGCCTTGGCGAATTTCTCGATAGCGTTTTGATCTAATACTCAGGAGGTTAAGTGTATGAAGAAAGTATTCATCGCTCTTCTATTAATGCTTTTCGTAACACCAATCTGCCTTTCGTCAGCTGTCTGGGAGGATCAAGTAGTCTATTTTTTAATGATTGACCGGTTTTCAAATGGTGACCCATCCAACGACGACATGGGATTAGGAGAGGCTGGTAGTGATAACTCAAGATACAATGGTGGGGACTTGAAGGGAATAATCGATAAGCTAGATTATATCAAAGGACTCGGTGCGACTGCAATCTGGATTACGCCTCCCGTTGCCAACCAGTGGTGGAATCCTTGGGTCAATTACGGTGGCTACCATGGTTACTGGGCGAGAGATTTCAAAAGGATCGATGAACATTTCGGCGACATAGCTCTATATAAGGAGCTGGTAGAAAAAGCCCATGAGAAAGGTCTGCTTGTAATACAGGATATAGTTCCTAATCACGTGGGTGACTATTTTAGATTCGTGGACGGCGAATTCGAAATGAATTCGGGAAGCGTTCCATCGGATTCTCCGGAGCAATACCCCTTCTCTCTGAACAATTTTGTGGAGCACAGAGACGAGAACATTTATCACTGGACACCTGACATATCTAATTTCAACGACCAGGATCAGAAGTTCAACTATCAGATGTCGGGACTCGATGACCTGAACACGGAAAACCCTTCAGTAATCTCTGCGTTGAAGGATTCTTATACTTTCTGGATAGATGAGGCTGACATCGATGGATTCAGAATAGACACCGTGATCTACGTGCCCCACGAATTCTGGAGGGAATTCTTGAATGGAGAGTCAGGTGTTTACGAAATCGCCAGCAAGAACGGCAAATTGAACTTCCTGACATTTGGTGAAGCCTGGGTAAGAAGCGACCCATTTGAAGACACTGGAGAAAGAGTTATTGGGGAGTTCTTCGAATCTGGCATGAATGCAATGCTCGATTTTCCTCTGAATATTGAGCTCCGAAGTGTTCTCAAGGAGGGAAAACCTACTGCCAATTTAGGGTACAGACTCGAGACAAGGCAGAGTTATTTCGACCATACTAGACTCTTAACCTTCATAGATAATCATGATATGGAGAGGTTTCTTAAGGGAGCGGGATTAGCAAGCCTCAAGCAGGCGCTGGCCTTCATCTTCACTGTTCCTGGGATACCAGTTGTATATTACGGTACGGAACAGGGCTTCGTTGAAACAAGAGCGGCAATGTTTGAAGACGGTTTCCAATCTGGCGGACTGAACCACTTTGAAACGCAATCTGAGTTATATAAGTACACGAGCGATTTGGCCAAACTCAGGCTTGAGCATCCTGCATTAAGATACGGAAGAGTTGAAGTCCTGAAATCAGATCCCAACGGGCCGGGGATCTTTGCTTACAGCCTGGAGCATGACAACGAAAAAATCTACGTCATAATGAATACCGCTGGTGAGCGGCGGATTCTAGCAAACATGGAGTCAGGCTTGGCTGAGGGTCAGGTAATCAAGCCAATTTACACCTTCAACTCACTTTCGAAAAGTTATCCGGTAGATGAGAACGGAAAACTCCTAATGACAATGAATCCCCGCTCAGTATATGTCGGCGTGGCTTCAGAGGAATATCAGTCGGTTGAATCCCCCGAAATCCAGTTCATTGCCAATCTAGAATATGCTCAGAAGATTGCTTCGACATATACGATCACAGGAACTGCCTCAGGAGCTTCTTCTGCAAGGATAATCTTTGATGCAAGGATTGAGGAGGCCGAAGATATAGAAATCGAAGATGGACAGTGGTCTTACGAGTGGGACATATCGAAGTTCGATCCTGGAATTCACTCGATTCTCTTTAAAGTTTACGGAAGAACGAAAAGGGAGTCAATTTACAGTGAAGACTATACAGTTGTCCTCGACATACCGGAATTGCTCTTGTCTTCGCTTTCCGATCCAGAAGGAGACGACAAAGGACCGGAGGGAAGATACGAGTATCCAACGGATATCTCTTTCAAGAATCAGATGGACCTGTTGGGAGTTGAATTGAGACAGATAGGAGCATCGCTTTCTCTTAACATGAGAATCAAGGACTTGACTGACACGTGGGGACCACAAAACGGATTCGATCATGTCACTTTCCAGATATTCATCGATGATCCCCACAAGACTGGTTCAACGGTCCTACCTTTCTTGAATGCAACTATGCCAGCCGGACTTGACTGGGATTATTTCATTTTTGCAAACGGTTGGTCGATTGTTGCGTATTCTGCAGAAGGAAGCGGCCCCAAGTCATTCGGCACAGCAATATCTCCAACTCCTCTTGTACAGACAAACAAAATGGAGAGCGAGGTAGTACTAAGGATTCCCGGTGAAACCATCGGGAGACCAGAAAGCCTAAATGGATTCAAAGTATACATAACAACCTGGGATTTCGATGGTATCGAAGCCGTTTACCGGGACATCTATCCGGAACCTAAGAGCTACCATTTCGGAGGCGGTAGTAAGGAGGATCCGTATATAATGGATGACATACTTCTAAAGATTGGGGAAAGCGACTAGATCTAAAAACCACAGAGCAGAACATCTTGGAGGCAGATATGTTCTTCACCTTAGCGGTGATTATTGCGGTTGTAGTTGTTGCATTTCTCATAAAAGGTTTAAGCGAGAAAGATGAAGTAGCGAAGAGAGAAGAGGAACGGGAAATCTCTTTCAGTCAGCATGCCGTTCAAAGAATGGATGAAAGAGGAATCGAAACGGATAGGGTAATTAGAGTCCTTGAAGAAGGCATAAGGGTACAGATAGCAAACTACAACAGACTGAAAGTGTCGGACGATGAAATGACGGTTATACTGGAAAAGAGGCTTGATAATTTCGAAGTGATCACGGTATATTGGAATGATGATGATCACAAAGATGCGGACTTAATTCCTTGATTAAGCTTCCACTTACCATATTCAGGGAGGCGCTTTAGCTCTATCTCGTGAATAATTAGAAGCACTTAAATCCAGAGAAATACAAGAAATGGAGACAGTGATGGAAGACAATACGGAAATCAAAGATAGAGTTGTTGAGTTGCTGACGGAATACATGTCGGTGCCAGAAAGCGATCTTTCCCTAAAGATAACTTATCTGAATAAAGCTATCTCCAGCCTTAATCACCAGGGAAATACACTTGTCGCCCACGGAATCGTTGAAAGGGAGATAAGAAGATTCGATAATTGTGATTCTTTGGAAATGGCAGTGCTTTTGAACTCCATGATTAAACTGAGTGCGCTTGTAGGAGATTTCGCGGGCGTAGTCGAGTATTCCAGAAGGGCTCAGACAATCTGCAGAGAAAAAGAGGAAGAGGGATTGCTAACCAGAGTCTTGATTAACACCTCAGGGATCTACTTCAAAATGAAAGAGTATGATAAGGCTTTTTCGAATGCGAACAAAGCGCTGCAAATGGCCAGAAAAAATGGTGACGAGACTAATACAGCCTGTTGTTTGAACAATATTGCGGTGATTCTTGAGAACTCGGAAACTGATAAATCTGGCATTCCGTATCTTGAAGAAGCGATTTTAATCAAAGAGAAGAACAACATGAAGGATGAATTGCCCAACAGCTATTTGAATCTGGCAGAGCTCTATTACGATTCGGGAAAGAAGAAAGAGGCCTCTGAATTACTCCAAAGAGCAACTACTATGGCAAGGGAAAACGGGGATGAGCGAGCTCTGACAGAGACAATGAAGTACAGGGCACGCTTTTTGAAGGCCGAAGATGAGCTCTTCTCAGCGCTGGAGCTGTTGACAGGAGTAAGCGAGTATCACCAAAAAAACGGAAACAATACGGAGCTGCTAGACGTACTGAATGAGATCTCTTCAATACATGAGTTAATGGGTAATGCGAATGAAGCTTTGCAAACATTCAAACTGATAACGGAACTGAATCGTACAATATTCAAAGAAGAACAAGCGCGTTCATTAGCACAACTCGAGTCATCTTTCGAAGCAAGAGAAAACCTCAGAGAAATGCACTCTCTTCTTGAGCAGAACAGTGAACTCAGAAGAGTAAATGAAGAAATATCAGAGAAGAACAACGAACTGCATGACATGAAACGCAGGCTTGAGAAAACCAATAAGCTTCTCGAAAGGCAGGCCGAAACCGATTCGCTAACCGGTTTGCTTAACCATAGAAAGATGCGGACTATAGTCGAAAACGAAATCGCAAGAGCAGAGAGATACGGCACTCCTCTTACGATGATAATGATCGATCTGGACAACTTCAAATTCGTGAACGACTCATATGGTCATCTAAAGGGTGATGAGGTTCTTTCGGAAATTGGAAGAATCATCAAGTCTTCTATTAGAAAAAATGATTTTGCCTTCAGGTATGGAGGAGAAGAGTTCCTCGTTTTGCTGCCGTTAGCTGATCTAGACAAGGCAACCGAAGTCTATTCAAGGTTGAAGGAATCCTTTCGCCAAGAACTGGAGATTACGGTTTCATTCAGTGCAGGTGCAAGAGAGTGGAATGGCGAGTCGGCAGACAAATACATTGCCGTTGTGGATAAGCTACTCTATGAAGCCAAAACAAAGGGAAAGGACAGACTGGAAACAAGCCAGGCTACTTCTTGAAAAGGGTGGATGAGATGGATCATATAAAACAGGAAAAGAGTTTTGCAGACTTGTATGAAGAATATCTGTCCAAAGATGAATCGGAGTTTGATTCGAGAATTTCGTTTCTCAAAAGGATTCAGAGATCCCTCGTTGATTCTGGAGAAACCCAGATTGCTTTTGAAATTGTTGGCAGAGAGTTGGAAAAAATCGGAAATCAATGCAGTTCTGAACTTGGCTTTGTCTATAATTCAATGATAAGAATTAGCTGTCAATCAGGCGAGTTTTCGAAGGCTCTGGAGTATGCTGCCAGCGCGATATCTGTCTTTGATGAGCTTGGGGATGATTCACGATTGCCTATGATCTATAACAACATTGCCGGCGTATACCTCAAAATGGGAGAATTCGAGACTTCTCTCGAATATATTGATAAAGCTATCGATCTCTCTCAGAGAAATAATGACAATCACTCTCTCGCCAAATATCTCAACAACAAGGGAATCGCAGTTGAGAATATTAAAGGTGATGGTTCAGGAGCGGTATTTATCGAGAAGGCCATTGAGCTCAAAGAAGAGAACTCACTCAAAAGCGACCTACCCAACAGCTACATGAATCTTGCTGATATTTACACATATACGGGCAAAGAGGATGAAGCACATTCTCTGCTGAAAAGAGCTAGAGAGGTTGCCAACGAGATTGAAGATGAGTTTTCTCTTGCAGAAGTCTGCCGTTATGAGGCGAACTATTACAGAGCTGTTGGTGAATTAGGTTCGGCCCTAGAGTCCCTGAACACTTCTCTCGAATATCACAAATCAAAAGGCAACAAATCGGAGATTCTTCAGAGACTTACAGTCATTTCGGAGATACAGGAGATTGTAGGTGACGTTAAAGGAGCTCTGGAAACCCATAGAGAAATATCTAAGCTGAACGCAGAGATTTTCAAAGAAGAGGAAGCGAGAATGGTCGCAAAGTTGCAATCATCCTTCTCCACGATGCAAAAACTCAAAGAAATCGAAAGTATGGCAAGGAGAAATCGACAACTCGATGAAGCGAACAGATTGATAGTCCAAAAGAACGAAGAACTATTAGAAATGCAAAGTCAGCTTTCATCTGCAAATCAGTTGTTGAAGGAAAGGGCTGAAACCGATTCGCTGACTGGGCTGATGAATCAAAAGAAGATGTTTGAAATAGTTGAGTACGAGATCAATAGAGCCAAGAGATATGGCAACAGGCTATCCATAATCATGCTGGATATTGATGATTTTAAAGTCATCAATGATACTTTCGGTCATCAGAAGGGTGATGGAATTCTCGAATCTCTTTCCTCGCTTATTATATCCAGTATCAGGAAGATTGATTACGCCTTTCGGTATGGGGGAGAGGAATTCGTTATTTTGCTTCCTTCAACAGGAGTTGAGGGAGCTTTTTCCACTGCGCAGAGAATAAGTGAGTCACTCAAGAGAACTAACGAAATACCTGTGACTATTAGCATTGGAGTTGCCGAATGGAGTGATGAATCGGTTAATGATCTCTTGCTTGAAGTGGATACTCTGATGTATGAAGCAAAGAACACAGGAAAGAACAGGATCGTGTCCCGCTGAAGATCTGAGATGCACTTTGCTTTGCGAGATGTCAAGCGAAATCTGCTTATGAAATGTCATGGTATATGGCCGGAGGGACAGAAAGTTTCATCAAAATGAGTTTTGGTTTCAACCACATAGAAAGAAGTGCATGAATCTCCTAAAGTATGAACTTGATTCTTTGAAAACCCCAGTTACCATGAAATCGGTTAGTCACTATGCATAGACGAATCGAGGAGTCTCTTAGAGACGCTTCGCTCTGATTATTTGTTCAGCTGCCGACGGTTGGTCAGTGCTGGTTATATAGATACGATTTGAAAGGCAGAGAATCTGTGAATACAACGACCAATAGGAAATCCATCGCGTAATGAAGTAAGGCTCAACCTATTCTTTGAGCCGATCGATTTCGAAGGGCCATGCTGGACATGGAGTAGCCAAAATACTGGGATCCTTTGGCGGGTCTTCTTTGACCAATCTTATGGAAAGAATCTCCTTTGATTCGAAGAAAAACCAGATGATTCCATAAGAGTGTTTATATTGCAAGCTTTTTTTGCCGGGAATGAGGTTTTCTATTCCCAATCTGTATTGGCATTTTGTTACTTATCCACAATGATAATTTTCAACAATCATCCATTTGGAGGGGAAAAATGAGAGTCCTATTTCTTGGAACTGCAGCTTATGAGGGACATCCCAACGTGTTCTGTGATTGCGACAATTGTAGAAAGGTCAGAGAGGCCGGTCCAGACAACTTCCGTTTGACCTCGGCCGTTCTTGTTAATGATGACTTGTTGATTGATTTTGGGCCAAACATTATGGCCGGCGCTCAGAAGACCGGGAGCACACTTTTCAATGTCAGAACCCTTCTAATAACTCATTCTCATTCAGACCATCTATATCTGCCTAACTTTGGTTACAGAATGGACAGATACAATGCTTCGTATGAAAGACTTTCTCCGATGAGTGTGCTAGCGAATTCGACTGTTCTGTCGTTGATTTCGGATTCAGTGTACTTTGATCCCGACAAAACTATTTTGTTAATGGCAGAAGCTTACAAAGAAACTGTGCTTAACGATTATAGCGTGATACCTATTCCAGCTGTCCACAAAGTGAAGGAAGGTGAACAGGCTCTGTTATTTTTGATTAAGAAGAAGGGTAAATCCTTCTTCTATGCCACTGATACAGGTCCTTTAGATGAGTTTTCACTAAAATTGATAAAGAGTTTCTTAGACTCTCCTTTGGATCTGGTAGCGATAGACTCAACTCTGGGATTCATGAAAGAGGTCACATTCCCATATCATCAAACTGCAGAACAGGTGGTCTCGACAGTGGAAACAATGAGAAAAAACGGAATAATGGACGACACAACCAAGATTTACGCGCATCACTTCTCCCACTATCCTAATCCAACGCAGGGTGAACTCGAACGGTTCTACGTCCGCTTCGGAATTGCTGTCGCATATGATGGTCTTTCATTGGAAATATAGACTGTATGTCCAAAGAATCACAGAAGATCTCTCATATCATTCCGTTCTTTCAATTTAGATAATGCTCAATCTGTTCAGCTTATACGAAAGAAAAGGCCCTCTGGTAAAGACTTCGAGAGAAGTCGAAAATCCAGGCCTTTTGCCAGCTTTCCCGAGACTTCTCCTAGCAGTATCTGTAACCTCCTGTCAGGGAGTGAATCTAAGAAAAGTGACGGTTGTCATCGACCCCGAGATCGTGAATCAAAGCTAAGCGGAACATAATAGAAGAGGAACTACCTCCTGACATTGCCCGAAGCTCTCCTTGCCCAATGCTTGACTCCTCAATTAACTACGCAAATGATCCAGTACAATATAAGTTTTTTGAAATAAACGCAAAATTATGTCCCGCAATTCTTTTGAACACAGTTGACTCTTCGACGGAATTTGGCTCTCAAATAACGTGCCGCTGAGACTTCTCTCTTTCTAAGCAGAATGCTCTCAACGGGCACGATAGTGAATACAGCAATCACTATTTCAGTCGTACCTTTGATGCTAAAAGAGGAAAACATTACCTAGGGATCTCATGGATCCCCTTGAATACTCTCACATCATCCCTTTGAAGAAGTCTCGACAGTAATTCACTTTCACTCAAATTGCCAAATGTATATTCGAGGAAGCTTTGAATAATGTCGTAGAGATAATATTCGCCACCGCTCTTCATAAAACTACCAGTGAAGTCAAGAAAATGAGCTAACGGCGACAGATGATCTAGCATTGCAAAATCCGGGTGTCTGGCTTCGGAGATCTTTATATGTAAGGGAGGAAAAACGCTGCTTTCAATCAGATCCGATATCCTTCCCGATTCTTCTCGGAATTTCCACTCATCGGTTTCAATAATAAGTGAAGGTATTCCAATACCCTCTTCAATCTCATTATCATTGAGCATGAAAAGCGCTGGATCGTATGAAAGCAAAGCCTTTATTCGACTGTCATCATTTGATGCGAAGTGAACAACTCCGCCACCTCCAGAGTGACCAAATGCAGCAACTCTGTCAACATCGAATATACCCGCCAGCTGATGTCCACTTTCGTTCAATTTAGACAAACTGTCTATTACAAAAGACAGATCATCGGCCATCAACTCCATTGAAAGCCTAGCACCTTCTTCAAACGTCTCAACTCCAGGAAGATCGAGCACTCTATCTTTGTTGAAGTGAAACTGACTGCCGTCGGAAAATTCCACGACTGATGCGGCATACGGATGCTCAATACCTACCACGACAAAACCTCTGCTAGCCAAATACTCCGCAAATGAAAAATATAAGGGAACTATAGCCGGCATCCCTGGAGATAAGATTACTACCGGTAGATTATTTGCATTGGCCGAAGGAGCCGCGCCAATAAATGAATTAGTTTTGACGGCTCTCAAATGCTGAAACAGCATGGGTGGAAGATTATAATTATCGGCCAGGCTGTTCACAAAAAGCGAATGGCTCCTGAACCATGGGCTTCTTCTCTTACCCGATGTATCATCCGAGGGATACCATATATCAATCACAAGCCTGCGGATCATTTCTCCGTCGGAAAATGGATCGATCCTGCTGTTATCATCCAGCTCAATAATCTCGACTCCGACTTCGTACTTACCACCTGGATCGGGAATCTTAGCGGTAGGAAAGAGGTATGCAAGGCTACCAACCAATACAAGTGAAACCAATCCAATAATCAAACCTATATCTACACTTCCTAGAGTTTTTCTCAATGCAATCACCTCTTTTCAATTATTACACATTGGTGGAGCCAAAACAGGCATCTCAATGTGATCGAACGATTGTCGACAAATACTCTCTTCTCTCCACATAGATTTAGGCCGCATAATGTTATAGTAAATTCTGAGGAGGATAGCCTTCTTCTGGGAGTGTGTTATGAGAAAAGCATTTTCAATTGTTTTCTTCATGCTATTATCTCTGACTTTGTTTGGACAGATGAAATACGTATTCAGTGGCGATATCGATTACCCGCCTTTCGAATATGAGAACGAAAGAGGAATACCTGTTGGCTTCAACGTTGATATTCTTCAGGCAATATCAAGGGCACTCGATTTCGAGATTGAAATAGAGCTCAGAACATGGATAAGTGCTAGATCTGCACTTGAGTCCGGTCAAATTGATGGTTTGTTGGGAATGTACTATTCAGAAGGCAGAAGTCTTCTCGTTGATTTCTCCAATCCGCACACAATCCTCCATGGTTCTATCTTTTGTAGTAATCGAACCGAGGCGTTTTCCTCCTTAAATGATCTAAGAGAGTCCAGGGTGGCCGTGCAAAAGGGCGATCTGATGGATGAACTTGTAACCAACGAGGGAGTGGGTAGCGAAGTTGTGAGGGTCGAATTCCCTGAGATTGCAATGCGAATGCTTGAGAACGGCGAGGTCGATGCGGTACTTATGTCTACTATTCAGGGATTATTTCTTATTGACGAGCTCTCGCTGAAGAACGTTATGATTTCTGAACATCCTGTTGCTCGTCTTGAATACTGTTTTGCCGTGAAACATGGTGACTCCGAGCTGCTATCTTTGTTGAATGAAGGTCTCTCAATAATCTCTTCGACGGGCGAGTACAGGCAAATCTTCAACAAGTGGTTCGGCAATATTAATGCTGAAGACAGTAGCGGTGATATGCTCTATTGGCTCTTCTTTGCAATTCCCGTGGCAAGCGTTGTTTTCCTGGTGCTGATTTTAATGTACTTCTGGAACAGAACTCTGAGAAGACAGGTAAAGGAGAAGACCGCTTCTCTGAGTGCGAAGCTTGAAGAGGAAAGATCTGTAAAAACCCAGCTATCACTTTCAATGGAAAGATACAGATCGATGTCGGAGACGATTTCCGATTACTACTACGAGACTGAGTTCCCGAGCGATGGAAAGGATCCTGAGATCTGGAGAAGTGAATCATATGAAAGGATTAGCGGATACAGCCTTGATTCCCCGGAACCTAGAGAATTCAACTGGGAGACTATAATTCATCCCGAAGACCTGGATTGTTACAAACAGCATTTGGAAAAAGTGAGGTCGGGCAAAGAAGAAAGAATAGAGTACCGAATTATTAGAAGAGACGGAGCTCTGAGATGGGTTAGCGAGTTTTCAAAGCCGAAGTACTGTGGCGGAGGATCGAAAATTAAAGGGATCTGTGGAGCAGTTAGAGACATTACGGATGAGAAACTGGCAAAGGAAGAACTTGAAAGAACAAAGGACAAAGTGTCGAAACTCCATTTTGTTGCCCTCAAAATGGAGAAGTCAAATGAAGAGGACACTATATATCACTCAATAATCGATGCATCGGTAAATATATTGGGCATGGAGAAGTTCAGCCTATATCTCCTATATGATCAGGAGTTAGTGACACTCGAAAGCCAGGGAGAGGTGGCGTCCGTTCAGGGATACCTTTTCAGGAGCGGGGTACTAAGAGACTGCGTTGAAACTGGCAAATCCGCCTTTATTGAAAGCTCATCTATTAGAAAAGTTGTTCCCAACTGTAAAGACTCGGTTTCAATTGTTCCGATGAAAAGCATTGGTGCCCTAGTGTCTTACCATGATTCTCCAATGAAACAGGAAGAAATCAAGATGGTTGAGACCTTGATGGCACATGCGGTTGAAGCGATTTGGAGAATCAGATCCGACAGGGAAATCCATTATGTGACATTTCACGACCAGCTTACCGCGCTGTACAACAGATCATTCTTCGAGGAAGAGATAGACAGGCTAAACGTGAAGCGTCAGATGCCGATAAGTATTGTGATGGGTGATGTAAATGGGCTGAAAATCGTCAACGATGCCTTCGGGCATCTCGAGGGCGACCGACTTTTGAAAGCGGTTGCCGACTGCCTTAAATCTTCAGTAAGATCCGACGACATCATCGCTCGGTGGGGAGGAGATGAATTCATAATGCTCCTTCCTCAAACCGATGCTCAGTCAGCAGAGTCTCTGGTTAACAGGATTAAAAAGGCTCTGGATCAGGTAACTGGTTTCAGTCTTCCAATCAGTGTCTCCTTTGGCATAGGAACCAAGTCCGACATCGACCAGGACTTCAGCGAAACCCTTGTGTCGGCAGAAGAAAAAATGTACAGGGATAAACTCCTGAACAACATATCGATGAGGAACAAGACAGTTGAGGTCCTTGAGAGGAGTCTTCTCAACAAGAGCTATGAAACGGAAGAACGCACTGAGAGAATTAAGACAATC
>Ga0209605_1000520_pt1 | contig 48147 bp, 40 predicted proteins | sample AD_UKC035_MetaG_FD_184408 | JGI IMG/M metagenome (GOLD analysis project Ga0209605, IMG submission 184408) | Active sludge microbial communities of municipal wastewater-treating anaerobic digesters from USA - AD_UKC035_MetaG (SPAdes) (version 2) | ecosystem: Engineered > Bioreactor > Anaerobic >...
GCAGCCGCAGATGGGCGATCTCGTCCACCAGGACCATGACCGCCCGACCGGTGGCCGGATCGGTTTGGTCCGCCACGCTGGCGGCGGCGGCCGCCACCAGCCGCGTTGCCGCCGCCGGCGTGACGTATGGGATGCGCGCCACCACCGCCGGGTCCGCCTGGGCCAGGGCCGCTGCCGTCGGATACTGTCGCAGCAGCGCCAGCACCCATTGCCGCAGCCCGCCCCGCAGATACGCCACCAACTCCGGATGACAGCGCGACAGCAGGGCCTGGAGCTGATTCTGCAGGTCGGCCTGCAGCCGAACCAGTCGGCGGACGGTTCGATACAGCGTCAGGGCCCCCTCCAACTCGCCGGCCACCCACAGCTGATCCTGCCGGCGCCGCCCCGCCCGCAGATACGCGGCAATCCCCGCCGCGCTGACCCGATCCGTCACCGTCCGGTGGAGCTGGCGTTCATGGTAGCGCTTGACCACCAGCGGATTGAGCCGGTATGCCGTCAGCGCCCACCCCGCGCGGCTCAAGCGGTGGCACAGCCCCAGCCAGTTCCGCTCATACCCGCCGGTCGATTCCACGCCCACCACCACCTGCGTCTCCGGCGCCCGGGCCAACACCGCGGCCACCCGCGCCTGCACCTGGTCGTGGCCGGCCCGGGTGTCGTCGAACCGGCCCCAGCCGCCCAGCTCACTCCCCGCTTCGTTCATCGCAACGAAGTCCGCATACCCTTTGCTCACATCAAGGCCGAGGTACACCGTCTTCATCGCTCCGTCTCCTGGATGGATTCACCGCGGGTTCTCCCGGCCGTCGAAATCGGCATCCAGCCTGGTTGATCCGCGCTCGCAGCGCCGGATACTTCCCCGGATTGACCGATCCCGCCGGGAGGAACAATCTCTGTGTAGAGGTCACGCCTCATGGCACACACCGTTCTCTTCCGCGGCGCGATCAGTGTATACTCGATTCGACACTTTCAACATACCAGGCACAGAGGACACAGAGTCTGTTTATGATTTAGCCCTGATCTGAAACTGTCTTCAACACTCCGATTCACCCATTCACCCATTCACCCATTCATCCATTCACCCATTTCCCGTCCAACCTCGTCCCGCAAGCCCCGACTCGACTTCAAATAACCAATAACAATCAAACAATCACCAATAGCCAATAATCTTTAATGACCAATGAAAGATGATCAATGAATATGGCCGCCCCTTCGTGTCCTTCGTGACTTTGTGGTTAATCGTCGGAATTCGGACATCGGATATCGGACTTTGGACCTGGGACCTGGGTCCTGGGTCCATGTTCTCAGATCCCAACTCCCAGCACCCGGGTCCCATCAACGACACGAATGAACTCGTATCCAAATAGCCAATTTAATATAAGCAATAATCAATAACCAATAATCCCAACAATTCGAAATGCCCAATGAAAGATGACCAATGAAAAATGACCCATGCCAATCGCACCGTCTTCCTTTTCCTGGGTCTCCCGCCGGTCGCGGCCCCTCCCCCCTAGCCTCTAGCCTCGAGCCTCTAGCCTCGAGCCTCTAGCCTCGAGCCTCTAGCCTCGAGCCCCTAGCCCCTAGCCCCTAGCCCCGAGCCCCTAGCCCCGCCCCTTCCGGCTCTTCGCGTGGGGATGGGCCTGCTGGTACACCTGGATCAGGTGCTCGATGGACAGGTGGGTGTACTTCTGGGTGGTGGACAGGCTGGCGTGGCCCAGCAACTCCTGGATCACCCGCAGGTCGGCGCCGGCGTTCAGCAGGTGGGTGGCGAACGTGTGGCGCAGCGTGTGGGGGCTGATCTTGAGCCGGACCGCCACGCGGTGGATGTAGCTGTTCAGGATCCGCCGCACCGAGCGGTCCGTCAGGCGCCCGCCCCACAGGTTGAGGAAGACGGCCTCCCCCTCGCGGCCTTCAGCGGGCGCGGCGGCCAGGATGAGCTGGCGTTCGGGCCACCACGCCGCCAGGGCCTGCGCCGCGGCCTCGCCGAACGGCACCAGCCGCTCCTTCTTCCCCTTGCCGCGCACGCGGATCATCTCCTCGGCGGGGTGGATGTCCGCCGTGTTGAGCCCCACCAGCTCGCTGACGCGCATCCCGGTGGCGTACAGCAGCTCCAGCAGGGCCCGGTCGCGCCGGCCCTTGCGGGTGCCCGGGTCGGGCGCCTCCACCAGCGCCTGCACCTGGTCCAGCTCCAGGTGCACCGGGATCCGGCGCGGGGTGCGGGGCATGCTCACCGACAGGGCCGGGTTCTTGACCAGCACGCCGATCCGCACCAGGTGCTTGAAGAAGGACCGCAGCGTCGACACCTTGCGGCAGATGGTGGTCTTGGCCAGGTTCTTCTGGTACAGGAAACCGAGATACTCGCGGATGGACAGGGGGTCGATCGCCTCGACCGCCGGTTCTACGGCGTGGCCGCGGCTGTCGGTCCGAGTGAAGAAGGCGGTGAACTGGCGCAGGTCCGCCTCGTAGTTGCGCGCCGTGTGGGCAGACATGTTCCGCTCGAACTTCAGGTGTTCGAGGAAGAGGTCGATCAGCTCCGCCAACTTGCGGCCCATGTGTCGCTCCCTTGATCCTGCCATTATATGACGGAACCGGCGAAACGGCGAACCGGCGTGGATCAGGCGTCCCGCCTGAAGACTCGAACCGGCGAATCGGCGAAGCGGCGAGACGGCGATGTGGCGGAGCCGGATTCACCACGAAGGCACAGAGGACACAAAGGATTCAATTGGACTCATTGATCATTTTTCATTGGTCATTTATCGTTGATCAATGCGGAGGGTGAATAGGGTAATCGGTAACAGAATCTGGGTCCCGTGAGCCAGAACCCAGAACCCCGGTCCCAGGTCCGAATTCCGATGTCCGAATTCCGATGTCCGCTATCCGCGAACCTGCGAACCTGGAACTTGCGAACCTGTGAACCTTCCAACGTTCACACGTTCAAATCAAACGATTCGATTACGATTACGATCACGAATTACGATAACGAGCACGAACTCTCAACCCTCAACTTTCAACCCTCAACTTTCAATCCTCGACGAATGGGAACGAGCCCCGAACCCCGAGCCCCGAATCCCAATGCACCGCCGTGCTTGCGGTGGCTCCGGCGCCCTGCCGGCCTTTACTTTCCTGCCCGGCCGTACTACGATGGGACGCCGGCGCCGCCGGCAAAGGCCGTCCGGACATGAACGAACTGCGCAAATTGATGGTCTACCTGAAGCCGTACCTGCCCCTGCTGGCGGTGTCGCTGGTGCTGCTGGCCGTGGTGAGCGCCCTCGAGGGCCTCATCATGATGCTCATCGAGCCCATCTTCAACTCGGTGCTGGCGCAGCACACGGCGCTCTCCGGCGCGGCGGCCAAGTTCCAGTTCCTGTACGACTGGTTCGACCTGCGCGGGCCCGACATCTACCTGAAGGTCGCCCTGGGCATCCTCATCCTGACCTTCCTGAAGTGCGTCTGCCTCTACTTCGCCGACTACGCCACGATTTACACGGGCCAGAAGATCATCCAGCACGTCCGCAACGACCTGTTCGACCACATCGTCCGGCAGTCCACCCTGTTCTTCGCGCGCCACTCCACCGGCAAGCTCACCAGCCGGATCGTCAACGACGTGGACAAGATCCAGGAGACGGTCTCGCGCTCGCTGGCCGACTTCGCCCGCCAAGTGCTCACCATGGTGGCGTTCGTCGTGCTGCTGTTCTACATCGACCCGTACCTGGCCGGGGCCACCCTCGTGGTGGGGCCGGTGGTGGCGGGGATCACCGGCTTCCTGGGCCGGCGGATCAAGGGTTACGGCTGGCACAGCCAGGAGCACGTGGCCGAGATGACCAACATGCTCCAGGAGACCATGTCGGGCCACCGCGTGGTGCAGGGCTTCGGGATGGAGGCCGGGGAGTCGTCGCGGTTCCGCCGCATGACCGACGGGCTGCTCCGCTTCAACCTGAAGGCGGGGCGGATCGTCTCCATCAACCCGCCGCTCATGGAGCTGATCGGCGTCCTGATCTTCGTCCCCTTCCTGGTGTACGCCCATTTCCGGATTCAGGATGGGCACCTGACCGTGGGCGCGTTCGCCGTGTTCCTGACCTCGCTGGTGCGGCTCTACGATCCGGTGCGCCGCATTTCGCGGATGCACCTGGGCTTCCAGCAGACGTTCGCCTCGGTGGACCGCATCTTCGAGGTGCTCGAGGAGGACGAGCGGGTCGCCGAGCGGTCCGACGCCGCGGAGTTGCCGCCCATGCGCCGCGACATCGTCTTCGACAACGTCTCGTTCCATTACGAGCGGCAGGGCGACGAGCCGGTGCCGGTGCTCGAGGCGATCGACCTGCGGGTGCCCCGGGGCGAGGTGCTGGCCATCGTCGGCAGCTCGGGGGCGGGCAAGAGCACGCTGGCCAACCTGATCCCGCGGTTCTTCGATCCCACCGCCGGCGCCATCCGGATCGACGGCGTCGACCTGCGCGACGTGCGCCTCGAGTCGCTGCGCCGCCAGATCGCCATCGTCACCCAGGAGACCTTCCTCTTCAACGACACGGTGCGCAATAACTTGTGCTACGGCTCCGGCGACGTGACCGCCGACCGGCTCGAGGCGGCGGCGCGGGCGGCGCTGGCCCACGACTTCATCGTCAAGATGCCTCAGGGGTACGACACGGTCATCGGCGAGCGCGGGGCGCGGCTTTCGGGGGGCGAGCGCCAGCGGCTGGCCATCGCCCGGGCGCTGCTCCGCGACGCGCCGCTGCTGGTGCTCGACGAGGCCACCTCGTCGCTGGACAGCGAGTCGGAGAGCCTGGTCCAGCAGGCGCTGGCCAACCTGATGCAGAACCGGACGACGTTCGTCATCGCCCACCGGCTGAGCACCGTGCGCAACGCCGGCCGGATTATCGTGCTGGACCGCGGCCGCATCGTGGAGACGGGCACCCACGACGAGCTCTTGGCCCTGGGCGCGGTGTACAAGAAGCTGCACGACATCCAATTCCGCAACGAAGCGTGAGGACGCGATGGGCACACTCCATTCCATGACCGGTTTCGCCAGCGGCTCCCGGGCCATCGGCGGCTATCTGGTCTCGATCCAGATGAAGGCGGTGAACAACCGCTACCTGGACATCTTCCTCAAGTTTCCGGCGGCCACCGTGGAGCTGGAGCAGGCGGTGCGCGACACCGTCAAGGCGGCGCTGCATCGCGGCCGGGTGGACGTCTGGGTGGAGCTGCAGCCGGCCGCCGGCGGCGCGCCGCCGCTCAACACCGACCTCGTCCGCCAGTTCCACGCCCAGCTCGCGCCGTTGGCGATCGAGTTGAATCTGGCCTTGCAGATGCGGGACCTGCTCACCCTGCCCGGCGTGCTCAAGGCGTCCGCCGAGTCGACGACGGCCGACGCCGCGTTCCAGGCCGGTCTGCTGGAGCTGCTCCGCGAGGTGCTGGCCGCCTTCGCCGCGATGCGCGCCCGCGAGGGGGAGAACCTGCGCCGCGCCATGGGGGAGATCCTCGCGGCGGTGGCGGCGCGGATCGGCGAGATCGCCGCGCACCAGGAGACGGTGCGGCAGCACTGCCTGGAGCGCTGGCAGAAGCGGCTGGGGGAGCTGCTGGCCGGGGCGGGGGAGCCGGACCCGGCGCGGCTGCTCCAGGAGGCGGCCTACCAGGCGGAGCGCGCCGACATCGCCGAGGAGCTGGACCGCTTCCGCTCCCACCTGCAGCAATTCCGCGACGTGCTCGCCGCCGGCGGGCCGGCGGGCAAGAAACTGGACTTCATCCTGCAGGAGCTCAACCGCGAGGCGAACACCATCCTGTCGAAGACCGATCTGATCGAGATCAGCCGCCTTGGCATCGACCTCAAGGCCGACATCGAAAAGCTCCGGGAGCAGATCCAGAATATCGAATAAGTGGTGAATGGGTGAATGGGTGAATCGGTGAATGGGTGGACGGGTAGCAGGAATTAGGTATTGTGACCCAGGACCCAGATCCCAGGTCCCAGGTCCTAAAACCGATGTCCGAGGATCGGGAACGAGCCTCGATTACGAATTACGATCACGATTACGATCACGATTACGATTACGAATTACGATTACGAGCACGAATCCTCAACCATCAATCCTCAACGAAGGGGAACGAGCCTCGCGCTCCGGGTCGACAGGCACCATCGAGCGGCGGGCACGCGGAAGGTGCCGCGAGCGGGAGCGAGCGGCGGGAAAGCCCTCCCCGCAAGGCCTGTGGAGTCCGCGACACCATTCCATCGCTGTTGGCGGCTGCGCTCTGGATTGGCGCGGGACGCGTCTTTGGATAGCGCGAAGCGCCGTGGAGTGCGCAGGCTCGACTGCGCTTTGGATTGACGCGGAGCGTCTTTGTATTTTACTGCTGTTGCAAATCAACTAACCGTTCCGGAATCCAAAGCGGCGTCCAGCCGCCGCACTCCAAGGTGCTCACGCACTATCCAGAGCGCTCCGCGCGAAGCGTTGGCTGACGTCCGATGTCCGAGGATCGGGATCCAGCCACCAGCGAGGGAGGTTGTGTTTCAGTAGGTATTAACCGAATTCATGTGATCCGGTGAGTTTGGGTGCATTTTTCCAATACCCCCGCGACGATGATCGCGATGCCAACCCCGGTCACCACAGGTGGTACTGCCGAATTACCCCCGCCACTGCCCGATTCCATCCCAAGCGCTCTCGATGGGGCGGCCCAGATCCAGCGCTCTGAAAACCTCCAGCATGCGCTCCTTGCCTCCTTCGCGGTGGAGGACCCGACCAATTTTCCTGGCTTCGAGATTTAGCTGTTCCAACTTGGGCAAGCCGTCGTCGTGGGTCCAGGCCATCAATTCTGCGTTGAGCTCTTGCAACCGGGCGAAGATCTCGGATTCCGGGTCATACGGTTTAATCTCCGATTCAGAAGCCCTGCGTCTCAGAATTTCGGCAGGCAGCATGGATCTGACCAGGAAGTACAGGGATATGCTGCCCACCAGCCAAGCGATGATTCCGATGGTTATATAAGGATCGTATCGGTCGGGCGACATGATGGATTCGCGGCCGCTTGGAAAGTACACTTTCAGCGCGTCGATAACATAACCAAGACCTACTACGAGCGCTGCGCAGACAAGCAGGAAGAGATATTTTTGCATCTCGCAGATCCAGCAGACGATGTGGATGGAATCATCTGGAGCTTTGCCTATCACCCGGTACACCTTGAGTGGGCGGGCCTGCCGACCGCAAAGATCGCAAGGTCCTTTTCCAAGATGCTGTCGATTCCGCCACGCTTTAAAAAAAATCCAGAGGGCGATTCCGGTGAAAATTACGCCGCCGATAAAAACTCCTCTAACTTTAAACGGAGTTGACTGGTGCGGAGATAAAACAAACTGAATGCCGGCAACAGCGAGAAAGATCAAACCCCAGATGATCTTGTCGACAACAGACATACCAGTCTCCTTAATGATGTTCAATCGGCTTTAAACGATTGCTTCAACTGATTTGGACTCATCACTATTTTCATTCAGACTGTATCCAGCTCATCGATCGTGATCACCGCTACGAGTTCAGATGCTCAATCATCGAACATCAACAATCACATTACAACCGATTGGGCTCCAAAAATCTGCAAACTTGTGAACCTGAGAACTGGTGAACACAAGAACGAGAACGACACTGTCTCGCGTTTTGGTCTATCCGCTGTGTCCTGTGGTGATTCCTCTGTCGGACATCGGGGCGCGCGGTTCGGGGCCCGCTCCCAACGAGCAACCATCAGCTGTCTGCGAACTTGTGAACTTGAAAACCTGCGAACCTGCGAACATTCCAACCTTCAAAGGTTCGATTACGATCACGATTACGATCACGATTACGAATTACGATTACGAGCACGAACCATCAACCATCAACCATCAACTATCAACGGTTTCGGTCTGCTCCTGCGTGACAGGCGCGGATTTCGGCGGCGGGTCGTAGCCGACCACCGTGCCCGCCTTGATGCGGGGGTAGTAGGGCGAGACCACTGTGCCCGGCAGGATGCGGACGTCGTCCTCGACCTTGATCATGCCGAGGCCGGCGCCGGCGCCGATGGTGCAGTTGCGGCCCACTTCCACCAGCCCGAAGCGGAAGCGGCCGCACCCCTCGTAGGCGTGCACCGTGAACTGGCTGAAGGCGCCCACCAGGGTGTGGTCGCCGATGAAGATCAGCTCGGGGCGGAAGTGGTCCAGCCAGACCATCTGCATGATCTCCACGTTGCGGCCCACGTGGACGCCCATCCAGCGGAACCAGCGGTTCTTGAACGGCGTGCCCTTGAGCAGGAACGAGATCCCCACCATGGCCGTGAGCAAGGTGCGGCGGCCGGCGGGCAGGTTCACCAGACGCCAGTTCACGGCGTTGGGGTCCTCGGGCGCGCCGAGTCCCGAGAGGGTGTAGTGGCGGGCCGGCCGGGCGAGGTACTCGGCCAGGCGCGCCTTGCCAGCCGGTGTGGCCGGATCCAGCTCGGCGACGGGCGTGCCCGCACCCCGTGACGTTTTGGAAATCCGGATGTCCAGACCGCGGCGGCGGGCATAGCGTGCGGCGCGGCCCACGATCTCCGCGGTCACGCGGCGCATGGCGTCTTCGGGCGATTCGTGCTGCCACTTGGACACGGGGCGCTCCTGGGGGCCGTCCGTCCGCCGCCGCGTCAGTAGCGGAACGCGCTGGCGCCGATGAACTCCCGCAGGATGGAGTTGTCGGGCACCGAGTCGGGCGGAATGTCCTGGAAGTAGGACAGGAACTTGAGCAGGCGCCGCGCCTCGGAATACTCGCTGTGCTCGGTGCTGATGCGCAGCAGCAGCGGCTCGGCGCAGCGCTTGAGCACCGCCAGCTCGTACACCAGCGACGAGTTGAAGAACAGGTCGGCGTCCTTCTGGTAGGGGAAGATGTAGGCGGTTTCGCCGCGGCGCACCGAGCGCCAGCGCTGCAGGGTGACCAGGGCGTCGTAGCCGCGGAAGAGGTAGTCGCGGACGATCCGGCGCAGCATCCGGACGTCGGTGGTGGGGATGCGGTTGTGGTGGTCCATGCTCAGCGCGGTCAGGGGCGAGACGTAGATCCGCTTGATCTGGTGCATGGGCAGATCGCGCATCAGCTCCGGGTTGATCGCGTGGATCCCCTCGTACAGCAGGATGGTGGTCGCCGACGGCGTGATGGTCCGGTGGTCCGGCTCCGAGCAGCCGGTGTGGAAGTTATAGCGGGGCATCGAGACGGGCTGACCCTCGAGGAGCCGCTCGAAGTGCTCGTGCAGCAGGTCGATGTTCAGGGCGCGGATGCTTTCGAAGTCGTACTGGCCGTGGCTGTCCTTGGGCGTCTGCTCGCGGTCGAGGAAGTAGTCGTCCAGCGAGATGACCTCGGGCTGCAGGCCGTCCACCCGCAACTGGTCGGCCAGCCGCTTGGCGAAGGTGGTCTTGCCCGACGACGACGGCCCGGCGATGAGCACGATCCGGCTCCCCACCGACTGGTCGGCGAGCTGGGCGATCTTCTTCTCGTGGAGCGCCTCGCTGATCCGGATGATCTCCGGGGCGGCGCCGGCCACCACCCGCTCGTTGAGCTCGCCCACCTCGCCCAGGCCCAGGATGTCGAGCCACTGGCCGTACTCCTGGAAGACGCGGAACAGGTTGGGCTGCGAGATGAACTCGGGCACGGTCGCCGCCTCGCCCACCTCCACCGCGTACGGTTCGGGCATGATCAGGATGAAGCCGGGCGAGTAGTAGACCAGGCTGAAGAGGTTCAGCAGCCCCGTGCTGGGCACCAGCGGGCAGTCGGAGTAGTTCTGGTAGCCGTTGCAGAAGTAGATGTCGATGGTGTGGGGGTTGGAGTGGCGGAAGAGCCGGATCTTGTCCTCCTGGCCGGTGGTGCGGAAGAACTGGCGGGCTTCGTCGAGATAGGTCTTCTCCTTGTCCAGTCGCAGGTCCTGCGCGATGAGGTCGCGCATCTCGGCCTCGATGCGCCGCAGCTCGTCCTTCGTCAGGGGAGTGTCCTTGATCAGCTCGCAGTAGAGTCCCTTGCTCAGGGAGTGCTCCACTTTCATCTCGGCGCGGGGGAAGAGCCGCTCCACCACCATGCCGAGGAGGTACACCAGCGAGCTCTGGTAGACGCGGAAGCCCTCGGGGTGGACGCAGTCGATGAACTCCACCCGCGAGTCGACGCGCAGCTTGTGGCGGAGATTGGTGAGGCGGTTGTTGATCTTGGCCGCCACCACCGGCATGGCGCTCTGGAGCCGCGAGCGGCGCAGGATGTCCAGCAGGGTGGACCCCTTCCGGATGCTCAGGCGCTTGCCGTCGGGAAAGGTGATCTCCATCGACAGGGACTGGTTCATGGCCGCTCCTCCGGTCACTGCAGCGAACGGATATCGCGGGCGCGGGCCTCGATCTCGGCGCGCAGCGCCGCCAGCGCGGCGGTCACGCGGCCCGTCACCTCGCCCACGGGGCAGTCGACGGCCTTGGCCTCGCGGCGCACCGTCACCTCGGCCAGCCCCTGGGCGAGCTTCTTCGTCCCGAGGGTGATCCGGACGGGGATGCCCACCAGGTCGGCGTCGTTGAACTTGACGCCCGGCCGCTCGGGCCGGTCGTCGTAGAGCACCTCGAGGCCGGCCGCACGGAGCTCCGCGTAGAACCGGTCGGCGGTCTCGACCAGCCGGCTGTCCTCCATGCTCACGGGGACGATGATCACGTCGAAGGGGGCGATGGTGGCGGGGAAGATGATGCCCTTGTCGTCGTGGCACTGCTCCACCGCGGCCGACAGGATCCGCTCGGCGCCGATGCCGTAGCTGCCCATGACGATGGGGACGGACTGGCCGTCCCGGTTGAGCACCGTGGCGCCCAGCGCGTCGCTGTACTTGGTGCCCAGCTTGAAGATGTGCCCCACCTCGATGGACTTGAACACGCCCAGCGCGGCGCCGCACCCGGGGCAGAGGTCGCCGTCGGCGACGGTGCGCAGGTCGTGGTACGCCGCGGTGAAGTGCACGTCGGGGGTGACGCCCTGGACGTGGAAGTCGGTGGCGTTGGCGCCGGTGGTCATGTTGCGCCGGCCGCGCAGCGCCTCGTCGGCCAGGATGGTGAGGTGCTGCACGCCCACGGGGCCCAGGCTGCCGGCGTCGGCGCCCATGGCGGCGACGATCTCCTCGGCGGTGGCGGGGCGCAGCAGGCCGGTCCCGGTGACGGCCTCGAGCTTGGCCTCGTTGAGCTGGTGGTCGCCGCGCATCAGGATGAGCGTGGGTTTCGAATCGACCATGTAGACCAGCGTCTTGATCTGGTTGGGCGCCGGCACGCCGAGGAAGTTCGAGATCTCCTCGATGGTCTTCTGCCCGGGTGTGGCCACGCGCACCGGTTCGGGCCCGGCGGGCTCGGTGTCGGCGACGGGGGCGAGCCGGTTCGTGGCCTTCTCCAGGTTGGCCGCGTAGCCGCACGCCGCGCAGCGGGCCACCAAGTCCTCGCCGGCGTCGGAGCGGACCATGAACTCGTGGGACTGGCTTCCGCCCATGGAGCCGGAGTGGGCCTCCACGGCGAAGTAGTCCAGTCCGCAGCGGGCGTAGATGCGGCAGTAGGCGTCGTAATGCAGGCGGTAGCTCGTGTCCAGGCCGTCCCGGTCGACGTCGAACGAGTACGAGTCCTTCATGGTGAACTCGCGCACCCGCAGCAGGCCCGACTTGGGCCGGGGCTCGTCGCGGAACTTCGTCTGGATCTGGTACCAGATCTGGGGAAGCTGCCGGTAGGAGCGCAGCTCGTTGCGGGCGATGGAGGTGAAGACCTCCTCGTGGGTCATGCCCAGGCACATGTCGCGGCCCCAGCGGTCCTTGAGGCGGAACATGTTGTCGCCCATGACCTCCCAGCGGCCGGTGGCCTGCCAGACCTCCGCCGGGTGGATGGCCGGGAGGTGGAACTCCTGGCCCCCGATCCGGTTCATCTCCTCGCGGATGATCTGCCGGATGCGAAGCAGGGCGCGCTGGGCCAGCGGCAGGTGGGAGTAGACGCCCGCCGCCAGTTGGCGGATGAATCCGCCGCGCAGCAGCAGGACGTGGCTCACCACGTCCGCCTCGGCGGGCACCTCGCGCAGGGTGGGCATGAAATAGTGGCTCAGGCGCATGCGAGTCTCCTTGATCGGTCTCCCGGGCAATCCGGTAACATATAGAATCCTCGGGAGATTGTCAAGCATTCACGCGGCTGTTCGCGGGCCGGCGCGACGCCGGACGGATGTTGGAAGTGGAAAGCCGGCGGGAAAGACCCTATAATGGCGTCGATCGATTTTTGCACAGGAGCGGCTCATGGGCAGTTTTCTCCAGTTCGCCGGCGCGACCCGGACCGTCACCGGGACGAAGCACATCCTCCAGCACCGCGGCAAGGTGGTCATGCTGGACTGCGGCTTGTTCCAGGGGCTGAAGGAGCTGCGTGTCCGCAACTGGGAGCCCTTCCCCCTGCCGGCCGGGTACGTGGACGACATCATCCTGAGCCACGCTCACATCGACCACACCGGGTTCCTGCCGCGCTTTTTCGCCCACGGCTTCGACGGCCGGATCTTCACCACCCCGAGCACCCACGACCTGTGCGAGATCATGCTCCCCGACTCGGCCCATATCCAGGAGGAAGACGCGCGCTACGCCAACAAGGAGGGCTTCTCGAAACACGCGCCCGCCGAGCCGCTCTACACCACCGACGACGCCGAGCGGGTGCTGGAGAAGTTTCAGGACGTGCCCTACGGCAGCGCGTTCCCCATCAACAAGAACATCCAGTTCGAGTTCGTGGACGCGGGGCACATCCTGGGTTCGGCCATCGTGCGCCTGACCATGCGCCGCGAGGACGAATCCTCGTTCCGCGTGGTGTTCAGCGGCGACCTCGGCCGGTACGGCGAAAGCATCCTCCCCGACCCGTCGGCGATCGACGAGGCCGACTTCCTCATCATGGAATCCACCTACGGCGACCGCACCCACCAGGACGTGGACATCCAGGCCGAGCTGGACGATGTCATCAACCGGACCGTCCGGCGCGGCGGCAAGGTGGTCATCCCGGCGTTCGCGGTGGGCCGCACCCAGGAGATCCTCTACCAGCTCCGCGCGCTGCAGGAGGCGAAGCGGATCCCGAAGATCCCGGTGTACATCGACAGCCCGCTGGCCATCAAGGCGACGAAAATTTTCTGCGACTACCCGGAGCGCTTCGATCCGGAGGTGTCGCGCGGGAGCCGGCCGGGCGACTGCCGCCTGCTCTGCCACAACCTGCACGTGGCCAGCACCGTCCAGGATTCCATGGCCATCAACACCATCGACGAGCCGGTGATCATCATCTCCGCCAGCGGCATGTGCGAGGCGGGCCGGATCCTCCACCACCTGAAGCTCAAGCTCCCGGACCGGCGCAACACCGTGCTGTTTGTGGGCTATCAGGCCGAGGGGACGCGGGGCCGCCGGATCCTGGACGGGGAGCGCGAGGTCAAGATCCACGGCGAAAACGTCCCGGTCCGGGCGGAGATCCGGTCCATCGACGCGTTCAGCGCCCACGCCGACTCCGGCGAGCTGTTTCGTTGGCTGGGCAACTTCCGGCGCCCGCCGCGCATGACCTTCCTCGTGCATGGCGAATGGGAACAGATGCGGGCGCTGGAGGCGCAGATCCGCGAACGGCTCGGCTGGCCGGTGCAGATTCCGGCTTACCTGGAAAAAGTGGATCTGGACAAATACCTGCCGCCGATGGCCGGCGATGGTCAGGACGTCTGATCCGGGGCGGGCCCGTGGTCGGTTCCGGCCAGCTGGCGGAGCCGGATTTCAAACAATCCCTTCAGATTCTGGCAGCTGATCGAGTTCCGGTACGCCGGGCAGTCGTGGCATTCCGTGTGCGACGACCGACGGCAGGCGCCGGCGACGCTCCAGCAGGGCCGGCTGGAATCGTGGTACGTGGGGCAGTGCGCGTACTGGGTGGCGGCGCAACCGCGCAGGTCGTGGCAGGGGATCAGGGCCAGCAACCGCCGGATTCCCTCGATGTTGAGCCCGAGTCCTGAAATCATGCGGCGGATGCAGCGAATCCACTCGACGTCCTGCTCGTCGAAATAGCGAGTCCCGCCGGCCGATTTCCAGGGGATCAGGATGCCCTCCCGCTCGTACATGCGCAGCGTGGGAACGGAAACACCGAGCATCTGGGCCACGTGGCCGATCTTCATTCTGCCGTTGCCGAATTCCCTCATCTCAATCCACCTTGCAATCTATATTTCGGGTAATGATATTTGATTCTGCGCGCTGTGTCAAAAAATTGTTTGGGTGTGGCGAAATCAATCCGATCCGGCCATGGGCCTGCCGCCAGGGCGCTGCCGATCCGGCTGGATCGGGGTCGGGCGCATGACCGGCCTCACCCCGATCGGATGGCCTGCTCGATGAAGCGGCGGTGGCTGACGAAGGCCAGGTCAGGGAGCGCGCCGGGCGGAAAGAACGCCAGCGCGCGCGCGTCGTCGCCGGCGACCGGCTCGCCCCGGTAGCCGGCGACCCGGAAGCAGACCACGATCACCCGCCCGTACCGGCGGCTGGGTTCGTCTTCAACCCCGAACAATTCCACGCGGTCCGCCTCGAGACCGGTCTCCTCCCGCAGCTCGCGCCGCAGGGCGTCGGCGGTGGATTCCGTGATCTCGATGAACCCGCCCGGCAGCGCCCAGCGCCCCGCCTGCGGCTCCCTGGCGCGCTCCACCAGGAGGATGGCGCCGGCGGCGTCGCGCACCAGGGCGGCCACGGCCGGCACCGGATTGTCGTAAAACGTCGTGGCGCAGGGCGCGCAGCGGCCGGCGCCTTCTTCCTCGGGATCCAGGGGGGCGCCGCAGTAGGCGCAGAATCGCTTGGGTTGCCAGATCATGCCGGTCCTATCCCCTCCGTCGCGGTTGCCGACCGTCGGGCGCGTGTGCCGGTGCCAGCCCCTAGCGGAAGATGTCGGCGATCGCTGTGTCCAGACTTTTTTCCGGCTCTTCCTGGGCCAGCACCTGGTGGCAGAGCTCGCAGTCCTGCGACAACGCCAGGCCGTCCGCCGTGGCGTGCTCCCCGTCGTGGCACCGGAAGCAGCCGCCGGCGTCATCGGGATGCCCCAGGTGGCTGCGATGCACGCCGAAGGTCATCTTCATGTCGGGAAACACGTTCAGCCGGTAGATGGCGAAGATCCCGTCGGCGGCCCGGCCGATGGCGCCGGCGTCGCCCAGGGCGCCGTAGTGCTGTTCCAGCCCGGCGCGGATCCCCTCGCGCGCCGCGGCGTGCGAGGGGTAGGCGGCGGTGAGGAGCCGGAGGGCCAGGGGGCGGATCCCCGGCAGCGTGGCCGGGATCTTGCCGTCCAGCAGGGCCTGGTCCACGGCCGCCTGCGGCTCATCGAAGATGTGGGTGGGCCGGTTGTGGCAGTCGACGCAATCCATGGTCCGCCACTCGGTTCCGGCCGGCGGCGCGGGGATGGAATCGGGCGGGGCATACTCGTGTACCGTGCCGTCCTCGCGGACGGACCGGACGCGGTGGATTCGGGCGCGCTTCGGGTCGGCCGGGAGGTACTCCACCCGGGCGTGCCGGCTCACGTGCCAGTGAATGCCCTCGTACCGATTCGATTTGGCGTTGAAACCGCCGATGTCGAGCAGCAGCACCGAGACTAGGGGATTGTCCACGGCCGCCGTGTCGTCCAGCTTGCGCCGGACCACCGTTTGCTTGCCGTGGAAGAACTGCGGCCAGTGGCACGCTTCGCAGGTTTCGCGGGCCGGCCGGAGGTCGGCCACGGGCGAGGGGATGGGCCGGCTGTAAGTGTGGGCCAGGACCGCATAGACCTGCCGCAGACCGGAGAGCTTCGACTTGACGAACCAGGAGGCGCCGCCCCCGATGTGGCAGGCCACACAGCCCACCCGGGCATGGGGCGAACGCTGGTACGCGGTGAACTCGGGCTCCATGACGGTGTGGCAGAGCGTGCCGCAGAACTCGTCGGAATCGGTGTAGTGGTACCCCTCGTACATGGCCACCGACAGGATGATGGAGTTGACCAGGGTCAGGGCCAGGATCAGCACGGCGCGGTGGCGGTGCTCGGGCCGGCTCAGGTCGATCACCAGCGGACGGATCTCCGTTCCGTCGCGGCGGGCCTTCCGGCGGGCGAACCAGATACCCAGCGGAATGAACGCCAGGCCGACCATAAACACCATGGGCAGGAAACCGTAGGCGAACAGGTCGCGATAGGGGCCGCTGGCCACCCCCAGCATGTCCAGAATCCAGGCGGTGATGATGAGCACGGCCGAGACCGTGACCATGGTGGCGCCCAGCAGGCTGAACTTGCTGATCCAGAGATTCTTGGCAAGATCTTGAATGATTTTCATGCGTCACCGCCTGATGGAAAATCGGCCAATGTTCAATACATATATGGAATTTGTCTGAAACTCAAGACGTTTTCGATGCCTGGTGGCTCCGGGCCGGATTGCAGCAAAAATGCGAAACTCATCGGCCAAGATCAAATTGGGGATTGCGAGTCCAGTCGAGGTGGAATATTATCTTTACGTCAGAATACAGAACGCCGATCGAGGATACGTCATTATGAAATTCAGCCGGTTGCTGCCGCTGGCGGCGCTTTGGATTGCGGGTTGCGGACTGACCCTGGCGGACACCGCGACGTGCCTCCAGTGCCACGACACCGTGGACCCGAAACAGTACGAGGCCTCCGTCCACGGCCAGGCGGGCATGGCGTGCGTGGACTGCCACACCGGCCTGCAGGGCGTTACCGATTTCCCCCATGCGGAGAAGCTGCCGCCGGCCGACTGCGCGTCCTGCCACGAGGAGGTGACGACCGATTACGCGCGGAGCATCCACGCCCAGACCTCCGCGCTGGGGAAAGGGGCGGCGCCCACTTGCGCCAGCTGCCACGGCGTGCACGACATGCTGCCGGCCAGCGATCCCAACTCGCCCACCCACAAGTCCAACGAATCCCAACTGTGCGGAAAATGCCACGGCATGCACGGCTTGAAGGACCGGGAGGTCCTTCTGCCCTACGTCTTCGAAAGCTACTCCCGCTCCGCGCACGCCAAACGGATCGGCCAGGGGAACCTGCAGGCGGCCTCCTGCGCCGACTGCCACGGCACACACGACCTGCGCGGCTCCGCCGACACCGAGAGCAGCATTCATCGGTGGCGGATCCCGGAGACCTGCGGCAGATGCCACCAGAAGGTCACGGATGAATACCTGGCGGGCATCCACGGCAAGGCGTTCAAGCTGGGCATCTCGGATTCGCCCACCTGCACCAACTGTCACGGCGAGCATGAAATCCTGGGACGTGACGCGGCCGATTCGGCCACCTTCAACCGGCAGATCAGCTTCCAGCTCTGCCTCGATTGCCACACCAGCCCGAAAATTCTGCGCAAGTACGGCACCCGGATGGGCGCCGCCGCCGAGTTCGTGGATTCGTACCACGGCCTGAGCCTCAAGCTCAACAGTCCGCGCGCGGCCACCTGCGTCAGTTGCCACGAATCTCACGAGATCCGGCCCAAGCGGGATCCGGCCTCCACGGTCGCCGTCGGCAACGTGACGGGCACCTGCGCCCGCTGCCATCCGGGCGCCACGCCGGAATTCGCCCGCAGCTACACCCACGCCACGGCCAATCTGCAGGAAAACCGCCTGGCCGGTTTCTTCCAGACCTTCTACGTCCTGATGATCCTCGCGGTCATCGGCAGCATGGTGGCCCACAACGTGCTGATCCTGTATTACTTCTTCCGCCGCAAGCACCATCACGAGAGCCGGGCGCCGCGCCTGACCCGGTTCCACGCGCAGGAAATCTGGATGCACATCCTGCTCACCATCACCTTCATCGGGCTGGCGGTGACCGGTTTTGCGCTCAAGTTCTCCGACAGCTTCTTCTTCGAGTGGCTGCGGGCGCTGGGCATGACCGAGCCGGTGCGCTCGGTGTTGCACCGCGTCTTCGCGGTGGGCCTGCTCGCCACCGGCGTCTGGCATCTGGCATACCTGGCGTTCAGCGTCAAGGGCCGGGCCCAGCTGAAGGCGCTCTGGCTCCGCTGGGAGGACATCCGCCTGGTCGTCGTCAACCTCCGTTACCACCTCGGCTTGTCGAAGGAGCGGCCGCTTTTCCGGCGGTACGATTACTCCGAGAAGGCCGAGTACTGGGCGCTGGTCTGGGGGACGGTGATCATGGCCGTGACGGGCTTCGTGCTGTGGTTCCCCGTGGAATCCACCGGGATCTTCCCCTTCTGGATCATCCGGGTCAGCGAGGTGATCCATTACTACGAGGCCATCCTGGCTACCCTGGCGATCCTGGTCTGGCACTTCTTCTTCGTGATCATGCACCCCGAGGAATACCCCATGAACCTGAGCTGGCTGCACGGCAAGATCACCGTGGAGCTGGCCGAGGAGAAGTACCCGCTCTGGGCGCAGGAGGAGTTGGCCAAGATCGAGACCGGGCCGGCGGCGTCGGAGCCGGCTGAATCCGGGGAGCAGCCGGCGCAGTAATTTCGTACAACATTCCGATTGACAAGCCGCCGGCGGCTGGCTATAATCCACCGCTCGAAAATCGATGGAGGTATCCTCCCGTGTTTGCGATCATTCGTTCCGGCGGCAAGCAGTACAAGGCGGCAGAAGGGCAGGTGGTCCGGGTGGAACTGCTCGACGTTCCCGTGGGCGACCACGTCACCATTGACGACGTCCTGTTGCTCGATACCGACGATGCGGTCCTGGTGGGCACTCCCACCATCCAGAACGCCGCCGTCCAGGCGACCGTGATGGAGCACGGCCAGGCAGACAAGGTGATCGTCTTCAAGAAGAAGATCCGCAAGCAGTACAAACGCTTCAACGGTCACCGCCAGCCGTACACCGCTCTGAAGATCGACAAAATTTCCATGAAGACGGAGTGAGACGCCATGGCACATAAGAAAGGTGTGGGCAGCTCCAGAAACGGGCGCGACAGCCACTCGCAGCGGCTGGGGATCAAACGCTTCGCCGGCGAACTGGTCTCCGGCGGCAGCATCCTGGTCCGGCAGCGGGGCACACCGCTCAAGCCGGGTCTCAACGTCGGCCGCGGCAAGGACGACACCCTGTACGCCAAGGTGACCGGGATCGTGGCATTCCGCGATCGCGGCATCCGGGGCAAGTTCGTGAGCATCATCCCCCAGGCCGAGTAAACCCGTTTCCTTTCCCCCGACACCGGGCTAGAATGAAATACAGGCGCTCCGCCTGTATTTCTTTTTTTTCAGGTGATTGATCGGATCATGTTCATCGATTACGCCACCATCCAGATCAGGGCCGGCGCCGGCGGCAACGGCTGCATCGCCTTCCGGCGGGAGAAATTCGTCCCGCGCGGCGGCCCCAGCGGCGGCGACGGCGGCAAGGGCGGCGACGTGGTGCTCGTCAGCTCCAGCCAGCTCAACACGCTGCTGGATTTCCGCTACCAGCGCGAGTTCCGCGCCGGCCGCGGCGGGCACGGCGAGGGCAGCAACCGGCACGGCCGCGACGGCGACGACTGCGTCGTGGTCGTGCCCGTGGGGACGGTGGCGCGCGACCCGGAGACCGAGGCGGTGCTGTTCGACTTCACCGCGCCCGACCAGCGCTTCGTGGCCGCCCGGGGCGGGCGGGGCGGCCGGGGCAACGCCCGCTTCGCCACTGCCACCAACCAGGCGCCCCGCAATGCCGAGCCGGGCCGCGCCGGCGTGGAGCGGGAGCTGGTGCTGGAGCTGAAGCTCCTGTCCGACGTCGGCCTGGTGGGCTACCCCAACGCCGGCAAGTCCACCCTCATTTCGCGCATCTCGGCCGCCCGGCCCAAGATCGCGGACTACCCGTTCACCACCCTGGCGCCCCACCTGGGAGTCGTCCGTTGCGACGACTGGCGCTCCTTCGTCGTGGCCGACATCCCCGGCCTCATCGAAGGGGCGCACGCGGGCGCCGGCCTGGGCGACCGGTTCCTCCGCCACGTGGAGCGGACCCGGGTGCTGGTCCACCTGGTGGACGTCTCCGGGCTGGAACCGCGCGACCCGGTGGAGCGCCTCAAGGCCATCAACCGCGAGCTGGCGCTGTTCAACCCGGCGCTGGCCGACAAGCCGCAGCTGGTTGTGGCCACGAAGCTCGACGCCGTGTCCGACGACGCCCAGCTCAAGCGGCTGCGGCTGTACTGCCGCCGGCGCAAGCAGCCGTTTCTGGCCGTTTCCGCCGTCAGCGGCGACGGCCTGCCGGAGCTGGTCCGGACGCTGGGCGAGATGCTGGCGGTGGCGCCGTGAGCCTGTCCGCCGGCATCCTGGGCGGGACGTTCGATCCCGTTCACGTCGCCCACCTGCGGATGGCCGAGCAGGCCCAGGCGGTGCTGGGTCTGGACCGGATCTACTTCCTCGTCAACCACACCCCGCCCCACAAGCCCGGAGCGACGGTCACCTCGGCGTGGCACCGCTACGCCATGGTGGCCCTGGCCACGGCCCACCGGCCCGACTGGGTGCCGTGCCCGCTGGAGCTGGAGGTGCCCGGCCCGTCGTACACGATCGACACGCTGGCCCGGTTCGGCGCGGCCTACGGCGTGCCCGCCGCCGCGACGCTGTTCATCGCCGGCGGCGACTCGCTCCGCGACTTCCGGCACTGGCGGGAGTGGGAGCGGCTGCTCGCGACGTACCGGTTCCTCTTTGTGGCCCGGCCCGGCGTGACCCTGGGGACGGAGGCCGACGCGCTGCTGGCCGCCGGCCGGGTGGCGGACGGCCGGGGCTGGGCGCCGGCGCGCCTCCGCGTGGCGCTGACCGGGGGCGCCCGCGCCGTCCTGGCCGAGCTGGGCATGCCCGATGTGTCTTCAACCGGGCTGCGGGTTATGCTACAATCCCACGCAGACTGCGCGGACCTCATCCCGGAGCCGGTCCGCCGCTACATCCAAAAAGCGGACCTGTATGGAGGAGAATGAAAGAGACACTCGCCATCATCCACGAAATCCTGGACAGCAAGAAAGCCATTGATGTCCGGATCATCGACATCTCCAGAATCTCCAATTTCACCAACTATTTCATCATCTGCTCGGGGGCCAACGAGAAGCACATCCAGACGCTGGCCGACGAACTGCAGAAAAAACTGGGGGAGAAGGGGATCGAGACCGCCCACGTCGAAGGCTACCAGAACGCCGAGTGGGTGCTCCTCGACTACTTCGATTTCATCGTCCACATCTTTTCCATCGAGACCCGGGAGTATTACGAACTCGAGCGGCTCTGGGCGGACGGCAAGGTCGTGGACGTCCGCGCGCTGCCCTGACGAGGAGGCGCCATGCCGCCGCCCGAACCCGCGGGCGTGATTCCGCCGGAGCTGGCCGCCGAGGTGCACCTCGGGGCGGGGCCGCTCCGGCCGGTGTTTGACACCTTGCGCCGGATCGCCGCCGCCGACACCAACTGCCTCATCTGGGGGGAGAGCGGCACCGGCAAGAACCTGTTCGCCTACCTGGCCCACCGCCTGGGCCCCCGCCGCGACGGCCCGTACATTGAAATCGGCTGCGCCTCGCTGCCCGACCCGCTCATCGAGACCGAGCTGTTCGGCTACGTCCGCGGCGCGTTCACCGGCGCCGCCGACGATCACGACGGCTGGCTGCTGCAGGCCAACGGCGGCACCCTGGTGTTCGATGAGCTGGATTCGTTGTCGCTCGCGGCGCAGGCCAAGCTCCTGCGCGTGGTGGAACAGGGGCGCTTCACCCCCATGGGCGGACGCGCCGAAATTGTCCTTGATACCCGCTTCATCGGGCTGACCCAGGGCGAGCCGGGCGAGCTGGTCCGCCAAGGCGTCCTGCGGCAGGAGCTTTACTACCGGCTGGCCCTGTTCGCGCTGGGACTGCCGCCGCTGCGCGACGACCCCGCCGGTTTCCCCGACTGGCTGGCTTTCTGCATCCGGACCGAGGCGCGCCGGGCGCGCGCGAGCGAGCCGGAGCTGGCGCCCGACTTCGTGCACCAGCTCGCCCGCCATCCATTCCCCGGCAACGTCCGGGAGCTGCAGAATCTGGTGCGGCGCTGGGTGCTGCTCTACCCGGGCGCGGCGGTGCCGCGGTCCGAGCTGCCGGCCCAGCCGGGGGCGGCGGCGGCGGCGGAGCGCCTCCGGTCGCTGGCCGAGGTGGAACGGGATCACATCGTGCGGGTGCTGCGGGCCACCGGCGGCCGCAAGGGGGAGGCGGCGAACATCCTGGGAATCCACCGCAAGACGCTGCTGGAAAAGCGCCGCCTGTACGGCATCTGAAAAGCGGCCTGCGAACAGCCGCTTCTCTGTGGCCGAAGGGGCGCGGCTTCTCGACCGAATCACTTCATCGATCCAGCCGTGTTGAATTTGTGGCCGTCCGACGGTCGCGGTGTTTATTTTCCCCACGTTTCGCTTGCATTTGTTTTGTCCGCTTTTTATACTGAGTGAAAATTTTGTTCTTAATACGAGCTTAGCCAGTTCTCCCGGGAGGAGAAGGGTTATCTGTTTCCCGGGAGCGGAAACTACGCGCGCCGGTCGCACCGGGCAGGAGGACGTATGACGGCTGACCGACCCACGCACCGCCCCCCGACTCCCCCCGCTGAAGGCATCCGCATCGGTGTCTTCATCTGCCACTGCGGCGGGAACATCTCCGACGTGGTGGATGTCCGGCGGGTGGCCGAAGAGATAGGCCGGCTGCCCGACGTGGTGCTCTCCACGACGCACATGTTCATGTGCTCGGACCCCGGCCAGATGCTCATCGAGGAGAAGATCCGCGAGCTGGGCCTGAACCGCGTCATCGTCGCCGCCTGTTCCCCCACGCTCCACCAGTTGACCTTCCGCCGGACCCTGAATCGGGCCGGGTTGAACCAGTTTCTCTTTGAGCACGTGAACATCCGCGAGCAGGTGTCGTGGGTGGTGGAGGACAAGGAGGCGGCGACCCGCAAAGCCGCGCGCCTCGTCCGGGCGGCGGTGGGCCGGATCCGGCACCTGCAGCCACTCGCCAAGCGCCGGATCATGATCCACCCGTCCGCGCTGGTCATCGGCGGCGGCGTGGCCGGCCTTGTCGCGACCCGCGACCTGGCCAAGCGGGGCATGCGGGTGACGCTGGTGGAGAACACCCCCTTCCTCGGCGGGCGCATGGCCCAGCTCTACACTCTCTTTCCGTCCAACGAGGACGCCAAGGAGCTGCTGGGCAAGCTCATCGCCGAGGTGGTCCAGCATCCCCTGGTCACCGTCCACACCGGTGCGCAGGTGATCGAAAGTTCCGGGATCGTCGGCGATTTTCGGACCCGGCTCCGGCTCCAGCCGCGGGGCGTGGACAAGCGCCTGACCCAGGTGGGTATCGCCATGGCGGCGTGCCCCGAGGAGACCATTTCGGAATTCAACTTCGGGCTTACCCGCCGCAAGGCCATCTACATGCCCTACCCCGGCTGCTGGCCGCAGATGCCGGCCATCGACTGGCGGTCCTGTACCCGGTGCGGCAAGTGCCAGGCGGTGGTGGGCGGGAAGGGGATCGACCTGTCCCAGGAGCCGAAAGAGATCGAGATTCACTCCGGCGTGATCGTGCTGGCCACCGGCTATGACCCCTACGAGCCGGTGTTCGGCGAGTACGGCTTCGGCATCTTCCCCGAGGTGATCACGCTGCAACAACTCATCCGCATCCTGGATCCCGAGGGGCCCACCGCCGGCCAGCTCGTCCTGAACGGTCGGCCGGTGAAATCCATGGCCTTCATCCACTGCGCCGGGGCGCGTCAGTACGAGGGGATCAATATGCCCCAGCCCTCCGGCAAGGTGAACGATTACTGCGCCCGGACCTGCTGCACGGCCACCCTGCACCAGGCGAACGAGATCATCGATCGGTACCCCGACGTCGTCATCTACGATGTTTATCAGGACATCCGCACATACGGGCGCGGACACGAGAATTACTACGAACGCGCGTCGGAGCGGGGCGTGCGGTTCATCCGGCACGACTCGCGGCGGCTGCCGAAGGTGCGCCACGATCCCCGCGGCGAGCGGCCGGTGGTGGTGATGGTGCAGGATCTGCTGACCAACCGGCTGGATGTCGAGGTCCCCGTCGACATGGTCGTTCTCTCCACCGGCGTGATCCCGCACGACATCTCTGAACTGGTCGACATGTACAAATGCGCGGTGGGCTACGACAGCTTCCTCCTCAAGGTGCACCCGAAGCTGCGGCCGGTGGAGCTGGCGGTTTCGGGCGTGTTCCTGGCCGGTTCCTGCCAGGGGCCCATGGACATCACCGAATGCAGCGCTGCGGCCGCCGCCGCCGCGTCCAAAGCGGCGGCGCTCATCGCCCAGGGCCAGATCGAGATGGATCCGTTCATAGCCCAGGTGAACGAGGACCTCTGTTCCGGCTGCCGCACCTGTCTCACCGTGTGCCCCTACGAGGCCATCACCCGCGATCCGCGCAAAGGGGTGGCCGTGATCAACGAGGCGCTCTGCACCGGCTGCGGCACCTGCGCCGCCACCTGCCCCAGCAACGCCATCCAGCAGCACGGCTTCACCGACACGCAGGTCCTGGCCGAGGTGGAGATGCTGCTGGCCGACATGATGCCGGCACCCCATCTGACAGGAGGCTCCCATGAGTGAACCGGCGAACACCGAGTCCACCCACACCCGCCCGGCGGCCGGTCCGGATTGGCAGCCGCGCATCATCGGCTTCCTGTGCTACTGGTGCTCCTACACCGGTGCCGACATGGCCGGCACCGCCCGGATGAAGTATCCGCCCAACGTGGACATCATCCGGGTCATGTGCTCCGGCCGGATCGACCCCGAACTGATCACCACCGCCTTCGCTCGCGGCGCCGATGGCGTGCTGGTCTGCGGCTGCCACATCGGTGACTGTCATTACATCACCGGCAACCACAAGACCATGGCCCGGATGCCGCTCCTGAAGCGGATTCTGCTGGACATGGGCATCGAGCCCGCGCGGTTTCGGCACGAATGGGTGAGCGCCGCCGAGGGGGAGAAGTTCTCCAGGCTGGTCGCGGAACTCACCGAGCAGGTCCGCAAGCTCGGCCCCCTCGACTGGCCCGGCCTGATGCAGGCCCGCGGCGTCGGGCACGGGATGGATCTCAAGGCGTGGGGAGAATGACATGAGCACCAATCCGAACCCTCCGAAGCTGAAGGTGGCAAAGTACTGGGCCGCCAGTTGCGGCGGCTGCGATATCTCGTTGCTGGAAATCGGACCCAACCTCCTGGAGCTGATCAAGATTGCCGACGTGGTCTTCTGGCCCTGCGCCGCCGACTTCAAGTACGAGCACGTCCGCAACTACCCCGACGGCTTTATCGATCTATGCTTCTACAACGGCGGCATCCGCAACTCGGAACAGGAGGAAGTGGCCCGGCTGCTGCGGCAGAAGAGCAAATCACTCATCGCCTACGGCCAGTGCGCCGTGGACGGTGGGATCCCGGCCCTGGCCAACTTGAAGACCGTCAAGGGCATCTACAACGCCAGCTATCACGACAATCCGTCCATCGACAACCCGGGAGGCGTGGAGCCCCAGCCGGTCACGCCCTCCGAGTGCGGGGACCTGGAGATTCCGAAGTTCTATCCGCAGGTGCTGCGCCTCAAGGACGTGGTTCCCGTAGATTACGAGATTCCCGGTTGCCCGCCGCAGGCTGACCGGGTCTGGGAGGCCATCCTGGCGCTGGCGGGCGGCCAGGTGCCGCTGCAGAACCGGAACGTCAAGGTGGCCTGTTACGACAAGGCCGTCTGCGACGAGTGCAAGCTGGAGAAGCGGCAGGTCCGGATCAAGGAGTTCAAACGGGTGCACACCTCCATCCCGGAGCCGGGCTGGTGCCTGCTGGAGCAGGGCTACCTGTGCGTCGGGCCGGCCACGCGGAGCGGCTGCGGCGCCCTCTGCCCGGCAGCGGGCATGCCGTGCGAAGGGTGCTACGGCCCGGCGGGCGACGTGACGGATCAGGGCACGGCCATGGTCAGCGCCATCGCGTCGATGCTGGACGCCCGAACCGAGGAGCAGGCGCAGGCGATGATCGCCCAGATCGCCGACCCGACGGGCACCTTCTACCGGTTCACCCTGGCGTCGAGTCACCTGAAGGCCCGCAAGTGAGGAGGCGATGATGACCACACCCCACGTCCATACGAAGGAAGGCTACCGGCGGATCAGCATCGATCCCATCACCCGCCTCGAGGGGCACGGGAAGATCGACATTTTTCTTGATGCCGAGGGTGCCGTCGCTGACTGCTTCTTCCAGGTGCCCGAACTGCGGGGCTTCGAGAAGTTCTGTGAGGGCCGGCCGGTAGAGGATCTGCCCCGCATCACCCCCCGGATCTGCGGCGTCTGTCCCGAAGCCCATCACATGGCCAGTGCCAAGGCCTGCGACGCCGTGTACGGGGTGGAACTCCCTCCTACCGCCAGGATGCTGCGGGAGCTCCAGTACAACATTTTTTTCGTGACGGACCACACGACCCACTTCTACGCTCTCGGCGCGCCCGACTTCGTCATGGGCCCCGACTCCGACCCGGCCCTGCGCAACATCATCGGCGTGATCGGCAAGGTGGGGGTTGAGATCGGCAGCCAGGTGATCCAGTGCCGCGCCTGGGGCCACGAGGCGGCCGCCATTTTCGGCGGCAAGCGGGTCAACCCGGTCAACGCGATTCCGGGGGGGATGAGCAAACCCATCAACAAGGCGGAGCGCGAGCGCCTCGAGGAGATCGCCCGTTGGATGGTGGAATTCGGCAAGTTCACGCTGAAGCTGTTCCGGGACGTGGTCCTGGCCAATCCGGCCTACCTGGACCTCATCGTCAACGGCCCCTACATCCACCGGACGTATTCCATGGGACTGGTGGACGAGAACAACAAGGTGAACTTCTATGACGGGCGCGTCCGGGTGGTGGACCCCGACGGCGCGGAGTTCTGCCGCTACGCCCCCCACGAGTACATGGACCACGTCGCCGAGCGGGTGGAGCCGTGGACCTATTTGAAATTTCCATACCTTAAGGCCGTGGGGTGGAAGGGGCTGGTGGACGGCAAGGACTCGGGCGTCTACCGGGCCACGCCGCAGTCGCGCCTCAACGCCGCCGACGGAATGAGCACGCCTCTGGCGCAGGAGGCCTACGAGGAGTATTTCGAGACCCTGACCGGCGACCGGAGCGGCCGCACGCCGGTCCACCACACCCTGGCCATCCACTGGGCCCGGGTGGTGGAGCTGATCAACGCCGCCGAGCGGTCGCTGGAGCTGGTGCAGCATCCGGAGATCACCCATCCGGAGAACTACCGGATGGTCTGCCTGGGCACGCCCCGGGAGGGGGTGGGCATCGTGGAGGCGCCGCGCGGCACCCTGACCCACCACTACGTCACGGATGATCGCGGCATCGTCAAAAAGGTCAACCTCATCGTGGGCACCACCAACAACAACGCCGCCATCTGCATGTCGGTCAAGAAGGCGGCCCAGAGCCTGATCCAGCGCGGCGGCGAGGTGAAGGAAGGCATCCTGAACATGATCGAGATGGCGTTTCGGGCCTACGACCCGTGCTACGGCTGCGCCACCCACAGCCTGCCCGGGCAGATGCCCCTGATCGTGCGGATCCGGCGCCCCGATGGTGAGGTGATCCGGGAGATCCGGCGCGACCGTCCGACCGCCTGAGAGCCTCAGCACAAGGATGTGGCCATGACAGAACTGAAGAAAAACTACGACAGCCTGGTGATCGGCGGCGGCATCGCCGGCATGCAGGCGGCTCTGGACCTGGCCGAGCAGGGCTACGACATCCTGCTCGTGGAGAAGGACCCCTCCATCGGCGGCGTCATGGTGGGGCTGAACAAGGTCTTCCCCACGCTGGACTGTTCCAGCTGCATCTGCACGCCGCGCATGGCGGAATCCGCCCACAATCCCCACATCCGCATCCAGACCTACACCGAGGTGAAGGCGGTGGAGCCGCTCAACGTGGGCTTCCGGGTCCGACTGCAGAAGAAGCCGCGGTACGTGATCGAATCGAAGTGCATCGGCTGCAGCCAGTGCGAGCGGGTCTGCCCGGTGGATGTGCCGCACGAGTTCGACTACGGCCTGGGCGCCCGCCGGGCGATCTACATCGCCCACGGCAACGCCATCCCCCAGGTGGCGGTGCTGGACCCGACCTATTGCACCTTCTGCGGCCGGTGCGAGAAGGTCTGCCCGACCCACTGCATCGACTACACCCAGCAGCCGGAGGATGTGGAGGTGGAGGTGGCGACCATCATCGTCACGACCGGCCTCCAGATCACCCCGATGGACCGCAAGGCGGAGTACGGCGGGGGAAAGCTCATCAACGTCATGAACCCCATGGCCATGGAGCGGATCCAGTCTTCGAACGGGCCGTACGGGCGACCGTTGCGGCCGTCCGACGGCAAGGTGCCCCGCCGCATCGCTTATGTCCAGTGCGCCGGGAGCCGCGACCGGTCCATCGGCGTTCCGTACTGTTCCCGGGTGTGCTGCATGTACGCTCTGAAACAGGCGCTGCTCCTGCGGCACTACATCCACGATGTCGACGTGACGATCTACCACATGGACATCCGGGCCTTCGGCAAGGGCTACGAACAGTTCTACCGCCGCGTCATGCGCGAGGGCGTCCGGGTGGTCAAGGGAAAAGTGGCCCGGATCACCGAGGTGGAAAACAGGGACCTGCTTCTGCGGGTGGAACTGCTGGACGAGGAGGGGCGGGTGGCGGAGGAGCGCTACGACCTGGTGGTTCTGTCCCAGGGACTGATTCCGGCCTGGCAGGGCGACGGGGTGCTCGCCGCCGAGCTCGACGAGGACGGCTTCTTCCGTTCCATCTCACCGAAGATCAGTCCGGTCCTCAGCAGTTGCCGGGGCGTGTTCATCGCCGGCGTGGCCGCCGGTCCCAAGGATATCCCGGACGCCATCGTCGAGGCCGGCGCCGCGGCGATGGAGGCCGCCATCTACCTGGAAGCGACGCGTTACCACGAACGGTTCATCGAACCGTCCGCGGTGCATTGACACTCCGGTCCGCCCGGTCGCGGGGACCGGGCGGGCGGATCACCACAGCAGGGAGAGCAACCATGTCGGGAATCGATCAACCAGCCGCCGGCCCGGCCGCTGACGCAGCGGCGGCTTCAGCCGCCGATGCGGGCCGCGGGGCCAGGGCCAAGCGTCCCATCGACATCCTGCGGGAGCGCCAGGGCGAGCGCACGCCGGAGCAGAAGGAGTACTTCAAGCGGCAGACCCAGGTCCGCAAGGCGCTGCTCGAGGCGCTGAAGGAGGCGCCGCGGACCATCCCCGAACTGGCCGCCCGCTGCGGCCTGCCGTCGGAGGAGGTGGTCTGGAACGTGATGGCCATGCGCCGCTACGGCACAGTGGTCGAGGAGGAACTGCGCGGCGATTATTATTGCTACCGGTTGAAGGAGGTGTGAGCATGGGCAGCCGAGTGGATCCCCGCCTGGCCGCCGAGGTGGCCGAATACGGCGCCGACACGATCAACAAGTGCTTCAACTGCGGCAACTGCACCGCCGTCTGCTCGCTGTCGAAGGGGGACACGGTCTTCCCCCGCCGGATGATCCGTTACCTCCAGCTCGGGCTGCGCGACAAGCTGCTGGAGTCGCCCGAGCCGTGGCTCTGCTACTACTGCGGCACATGCTCCGACACCTGTCCCCGGGAGGCCTTCCCGGGCGAGCTGATGATGGCCACCCGCCGCTGGCTGACGGCGCAGTATGATTTCACCGGCCTGTCCCGCAAGCTGTATCTCAGCAAGGCCTGGGAGATCGGCCTGTTGGCGGCCTGCGCGCTGCTGGTGCTGGCTTTGTTCGTGGTGCCCGGCTGGCTGGGCATCCCGTTCGGTTTCCGCGACCTGCCGGCGGAGGCGCGCGAGCATGTCCGCGTCAACATCTTCGCCAATGTCGATTGGGTCCACATCGGCGATTGGGTGCTGGCCGTTGTCCTTGGCCTCTTGCTATGGACCAACGCCTTCCGGATGGTCTACTTCGTCGTCCGCGGCGAGAAGGGGGTGCGAATCCCGTTCACGCTCTGGTTCACCAAGCTCTACCAGATCGTGGTGCACGGCCTGACCCAGCGGCGGTGGCTCGAATGCGACAACGACACCCGCCTGAAATGGCTGCAGCACTTCCTGCTGGTGACGGGTTATGGAACGATGCTGCTGTTAGTGGTGATGTTTCTGCCCATCTTCCAGGTGGACAAGGCGGAGTTTCACTGGACGAGCATTCTGGGTTACTACGCCACGCTCCTGCTGCTCGGCGTCACCCTGATGGCCATGCGCGGCCGGCTGGAGAAGAAGGAGCCCATTCACCGGTTCTCCCACCCCACGGACTGGATGTTCCTGGTGCTGCTTTTCCTGACCGCGCTGTCGGGCATCGTGTTGAACATCTTTCGGTTGATGGACCTACCCTATCCGACTTATGTGGCGTACGTCGTGCACCTGATGATCGCGGTGCCCATGCTCATCGTGGAAGTGCCGTTCGGCAAATGGGCGCACCTGATCTTCCGGCCCGTGTCCAAGTACATCGTGGCGGTTTTGGAGGCGGCCCGGGAGCGCCAGGACGTCCGGGCCGGCGTGCCCAAACCGGCAACCGTCTGAGGGGCGTCGGTGACCGGCCGCCCCGTCCGGCCAGGCCCGGCCGCCGCCAGCCGAGCGGCGGTGCTGGGCCTCGGCAATCCTATCCTGGGCGATGACGCAGCCGGGCTCGCGGTGGCCGCCGAGCTGGAACGCCGGCTCGTTCGGCGGCCGCTCCCCGGGGTGAAGGTGCTGACCAGCGCCCGGGGCGGTTTCGAGCTCATCGATCTCCTGGCCGGTTTCGACCGGGCCATCCTCGTGGACAGCCTTACCGTGCCGGACCCCGAGCCCGGGCGGATCCGGCAGCTCGATCTGGCCGACGTGTCCGGCAGCGCCCGGCTGGTCTGCGGGCACGAGATCAGCGTCGCCACCGCGTTCGACCTGGCGGCGCGGCTGGCTATCCCCATGCCGCGGGACGTAGCCATCTACGCCATCGAGATTGACGATGCGACAGCTTTCGGCGAGGTGCTGACTCCGCCGGTGGCGGCGGCGGTGCAGGAGCTGACCGAACGGATCTGGGCCGAGTTGCTGGCACCGCCAGGACCCGAGCCCTTATGAACTGCTTCTCATTTGGGCGACAACGGGCGATAATAGTGAACAAGATCCTGGATGTGAACGGCGGGGCTCACACCGACCCCGTCTGAGGCGATTCGAAGACGGGAACCGGGAGCGGACATGGAAATCCGCGTCATTCCGCTGGACAAGGCCGTCGAAGATCGTGCCCACTGGTTGGTGCGGCTTCGCTGGATCGCGGGCGGGGTGGTGATCCTGTTCAGCCTGGCGGCGGCTTTGGCCCTGCCCGGAATGCGAGCCATCCCGGTGATCGGAGTCGGCCTGGCCATCCTGCTCTACAATGTGCTGATCCGCCTCGGATTGTCAAGCCTCGGGCCCAAACGCAGCCTGCATCTGCAGATCCTGCTGGATTGGCTGGCGCTGGCGGTGCTCTGCCACTTCACCGGGGGGTTGGAGAGCCCGTTCCTCCCCTTTTTCATCTTCCACGTGATTCTGGCCGGGATGCTGGTGAGCCGTCGGGCTTGTCTGCGTCACGGGCTCGTCGCCATCGCCATCATTTCGGGGATGACCCTGTTGGAATATACCGGGTTTTACCCGCCCATCCAACTGCCCGGGTTTCTGCCATCACCCCGTTACGATAATTTGTATTACCTGCTGCTGTTCCTGGGTTCCTTCTCGATCCTGATCCTGCTCACCGTCTACCTGTCCACCACGGTGATTCAGCACCTGCGCATGGGCGAAGAGAAGCAGTTGCAGCTTCAGGATAACCTCAGCGACGCCTACGACGGGCTGCGCCGGGCGGACGAGTCCAAAACCCGCTTCGTCCGGATTGTATCCCATGAGATCCGCAGCCCGCTGGCCGCGACCCAGAGCATGCTGCGGGTGATCATGGACGGCCTGGCCGGCGACGCGTCCGCCAAGGTGATGGATCTGATCCGGCGCTGCTTCGGCCGGGTGAACGGCCTCCTGGACATGATCAACGAACTGCTGGACCTGATCCGCGGCGGTCAGCCGGTCGCCGAGGAGGAAAAGCAGGACATTCTGCTGGAAGAGGTCGTGCGCAAGGTCACCGGCGACCTGGGCGCCCACGCCACGAAGCGCGAGATCCGCCTGGAGATCGACCTGGGATGCCGGGACGCCATTTTCCGCGGCGACAGCCAGGACATGGAGCGGATCGTCGTGAACCTGGTGAGCAACGCCATCACCTACACGCCCGAGTTTGGCGTGGTGAAAGTGACCGGCCGGCTGGAGCCGGATCATTTTTACCGGTTGGAGGTGGCCGACACGGGGATCGGCATCCCGCCCGACGAGATGCCGCGCATCTTCGAGGAGTTCTATCGTGCCTCCAACGCCAAGAATGAAAAGAAGGAGGGGACGGGGTTGGGGCTGGCCATCGTCAAGGTCACGGTGGAAAAGTACGGTGGCCGGATCGGGGTGGCCAGCGAGCTGGGGAAGGGCACCTGCTTCACCATCCGACTGCCGGTGATCAGTCTGGCTTGATGAAATATCCGGCTTCGGCTTGTGACATGGCACCGCCCGGGCGGTATGCCATCCGCCGGTTGCGTCCCGCAAGTGGCGGAGCGGCCGGCTTCAGTTGTGGTCCAGCTTCTGCCCCCAGCGGTCGGCGGTCGGCGATGAATCGGCCAGGAGTTCTTCCCGCTTCTGCTGGTATTCCTGTTCCGTGATCAGGCCGCGCTGGCGATAGCGGGTCAGCTGGTCCAGCCGGGTGGCCAGGCTGGCCTCGGCGGGCGACGGGTAGAGCTCCGGCGGGCAGACGGCGGCGATGGCCTTGTCCAGCGCCGTTTCATCGAACACGGGCCGCCCGTCCCGGCCGATGCTGAGCCGGGAGTAGCACTGCCCCAGATGGACAGTCTCCCGCTTCAGGTCGGCGTTTTTGGGATCCTTGCGGAGCTGGGCCAGGCTGTCCTCAAACGCCCGTCTGGCGTTGGCCAGCTCGTGGCGGCGGTGTCGCCGGGCAAACACGACCACCAGCACGATGGCGGCCACTGCCGCTCCCGCCAGCACGAGACAGCCGCCGATATTGACCCAGAAATTGCCTTCAGGCACCGGCACCTCCACGGCGATGTCGGGTGTCCGCGTGATCCATGAATGCGCCCATGGTAGCCGAAATCCGCCGGCTATTCAACGGCCTCGAGCAGGATCTCGGCGATGTCGCGAACCGCGACGCCCTCCAGTTCCTTCTCCTTCACCGCGTCGGAGAGCATGGTGTTGCAGAACGGGCAGGCCAGGGCCACGGTGGAGCAGCCGGAGTCGCGCACCTGCTCGATCCGGCGGTGGTTGATGCGGGAACCGAGGCTTTCTTCCATGAAGATGCGGCCGCCGCCGCCGCCGCAGCAGAACCCCTGGCGGTGGTGCAGCGCCAGCTCCGACACCTTCACCCCGTCGATGCCGGTCATCACGTTGCGAGGCGCATCGTAGATGCCGTTGTACCGCCCCAGATAGCAGGAATCGTGGAAGGCCACGTCCAGGTCCAGTTTGCGGCTGGGCTTGAGCTTCCCTTCCTGCACCAGCTTCTCGAGGAGCTGGGAGTGGTGCCAGACCTCGAATTCGCCGCCGAATTGCGGGTACTCGTGCTTGAGGGTGTTGAAGCCGTGGGGGCAGGCGGTGACGATTTTTCGGACCCCGGCCTCCTTGAAGATCTCGATGTTGGCCTGGGCCAGGGTCTGGAACAGGTATTCGTTGCCGGTGCGCCGGGCGGCGTCGCCGCAGCACCCCTCCGCCTCGCCCAGGATGGCGAACGCGACGCCCGCCTTCTGGAGCAGCCGGGCGAACGCCTGGGCCACCTTCCGGTTCCGCTCGTCGAAGCTGCCGGAGCAGCCCACGTAGAAGAGCCATTCGAACGACCCGGCCTCGCCCACTGTGGGGATGCCGAGTCCCGCGGCCCACTCGGCCCGCTTGTGGGCGCCGATCCCCCACGGGTTGGAGTTGGTCTCCAGCCCGCGGAACGCCTTGGTCAGCTCCTCGGGGAAGTGACTCTCGGTGAGGGTCTTGTAGCGGCGGAAGTCCACGATCCACTGGACCTCCTCGATGAACAGCGGACAAGCGTCCTCGCAGAAGCCGCAGGTGGTGCACGCCCAGATCTCGTCCTCGCCCACGGCGCCGGCGGCGAACAGATCCGGCACCTCGCCGGCCTGCGCGCCGGTCAGCTCTTTCTCATGCTTGTAGACGAACTCCTTCAGGTGGTCGTTCATCCGCTTGGGCGACAGCGGCTTGTCGGTGGTGTGCGTGGGGCAGTGCTCGTGGCAGCGGCCGCACTCGGTGCAGGAGTAGACGTCCAGGAGCACCTTCCAGTCCAGCTCCTGGGCCTTGGCTACGCCGAAGCTCTCGGCGTTCTCGTCCTCCAGGTTCAGCGTCCGGAGCCGCCCGGCCGGTTCCAGCTTCCGGAAGAAGACGTTGGGCAGCGAGGTGATGACGTGGAAGTGTTTCGACCCGGGGAGGATGTTGAGGAAGCACAGGATCGTGGCCGCCTGGATCCAGAAGGAGCCGGCGTAGAGCGCCCGCAGGCCCGTCCCGCTCCAGCCGGCGACGAGCGGGCCCAGGGCGGCGCCCAGGAAGCCGTAAGTGGGGACGCCGGCGGCGTGCAGGGCGGCCTCGGCGCCCATGTCGGTGAGCATCAGGAGCAGGATCAGGCCCAGCACCAGGTAGGCCTCGCCCGACGACTCCACCCGCGCCGGCCGGAGCACGGCGCGGCGGAAGACGGCCCAGAGCACGGCTAGGGCCACCAGCACGATGAACAGGTCCTTGGGCCAGGCGTAGGCCGCGCCGAGGCGCCGCTCGAAGTCCAGGCCGGGGATCCACGTGCCCAGAAACAGTGAGGCGGTGTGGATGGCCAGCACGCAGAATCCCCAGAAGATGAACGCGTGCATGAGCCCCGTAGCCGGATCCCGCAGGATGCGGGCCTGGGCGACGACGTGGACCAGGGTCGCCCGGACGCGCTCCCCCCAGCGGTTGAAGCGGTCCTCCGGCGTGGCGCGGCGCAGCAGCAGCCACTTGCCGCGGAGGCGCCAGACGAAAATGCCCACTCCGGCCAGACTCATGGCCAGGAACAGGAAATAGAAGACTCCGGCGGCCGGATCGATGAGCGTCTTGGGGTCCATGCCGTTCTCCTTGAAGGGCTTGTGTCAAGCGGGCTCCCATTATCAGGAAGATGCCCCCGGCTGTCAAGCCGCGAGAGCGGGCGCGGGTGACGGCGGGCGATTTTCCCATTGACAAACCGGGAAGTTCGCGTATAGTTAGGATCTTGCTTCGGGAACACCCGCTTCCATCCCCGGGCAACCGTCAGAATCACAGGTTGTTATTTACATTCGGTGGGCCGTTAGCTCAATTGGTAGAGCAAGTGACTCTTAATCACTAGGTTGGAGGTTCGATTCCTCCACGGCTCACCATATTTCCTTTATTCAACTCAATTCAGCGATCGGGATTTGCCACCCATCTTCCGGATATCAAGTTGGATACCTACACCCGAATATCGTATCATGCATCTATAGAGTCAGTCGCCTGTGTCTGCGAAAGTGGCGGAATTGGCAGACGCGCTAGACTTAGGATCTAGTACCCGCAAGGGTGTGGGGGTTCAACTCCCCCCTTTCGCACCAAATTTTTTGCCCGTTCCCGCCATGACAAATTCCACACCATATCGAAAGGAAGGTCGCACGTGAAGGTAACGTTGGGTGAAAGCAGCGGATGCCGCAAGGTTCTGAATCTGGAAATCACGCCCGATGAAACGGAAGCGGTCCGGCAGAAGGTGATCGATGACATGAAGAAGATCGCCGTCCTGCCCGGTTTCCGGCCGGGCCGGGCCCCGGTGGGCCTGCTGGAGCGGCGGTTCAAGACCGCCATCATCCAGGAGGTGGTGGAGCAGGTGATGAAGGACTCCCTGCCCAAGGCCCTCGAGGAGACCGGCCTCAAGCCGGTGAGCACGCCGGAGATGGTGGAGTCCGACTACGACTTCGGCGGCGCGCTCAAGGCCGTGGTGGCCTTTGAGGTGCTGCCCGATTTCGAGCTGCGGGATTACCGGGGTCTGGAAGTCGCCCATCGCGACGCCGCCTTCGATCCGCAGCTCGTGGAGCACGAGATCCAGCGGCGGTGCCAGGCCCGCGCGTCGCTCCAGGAGGTCACGGGCCGGCCCGCGCAGCGGGGCGACTTCCTCGCCGCCGCGTTCGAAGCCGCCGTGGCCGGGCAGGCCGAGCCGGTCAGGGACGAACGGATGTACCTGCTCGTGGAGGAGAACCTGAAGAACTCGCTGGTGGCGCTGCAGGCCGAGGGGCAGGCTATCGGCGAGACGCGGACGTTCGACCTCGACTTCCCCGCCGACTACCACGACCACCGCCTGGCCGGCAAGACCGCGAACGTCCGACTGACGGTCCAGGAGATCAAGGAGCGCGTGCTGCCGGCGCTGGACGACGCGTTTGCCCAGTCGATGGGCGACTTCAAGACCTTCGACGAGTTCCGCGCCCGCGTCGAGACGGAGCTCCGCGAGGCGGTGGCCGACCACAGCCGCCACGAGCTGGAGCGCCGGGTGACCGAGGCCCTGGTGGCCGGCTACGACTTCCCCGTGCCGGACACCCTGACCGAGGCCGCCTTCTCCGATTTCGCGCTGCCGGCGGTCAACGACCTGATGCAGCGCGGCATGAGCGCCACGGACGTGGGCAAGCTCGACTGGCAGGCGATCCGGGCGGAACAGGCGCCCAACCTGCAGCGGGCGGTCCGCGAGACCATGGTGCTCACCAGGATCGCCGAGAAGGAAGGCGTCACGATCACCGACGCCGACGTGGAGGCCGAGATGGCCCGCGTGGCCGCCGCCCGCGGCCAGACGCCCGAGGCGCTGAAGGCGGAGATGATCCGCGACGAAGAGGCGCTGAACCGGCTCAAGAACAGTTTGAAGCTGCGCCGGGCGCTGGCGGTGGTTGTCGCCGCCGCCCGGATCACCGAACCGCCGGCCGAGGCGGAGCACGTGCACGGCCCCGGCTGCGGCCATGACCACGCGCATGACCAGGACCACGCGCATGACCATGACCATGCCCCCGAGGCCGGGACCAAGCCCAAGGCCAAGCCCCGGAGCAAGGCCAAAGGCAAGACCCAGGAAGCCGCGGAATAAACTCCGCGGCCGGTTCCGACATCTAATATCCGATGGCCGGCCGCCGGCGCCGGCCCCAACCGCAGGAGGTTGACCGTGGCACTGGTTCCCATCGTCGTCGAACAGACCAACCGGGGCGAACGGGCGTACGACATCTATTCGCGGCTGCTCAAGGACAACATCATTTTCCTGGGCACCCCCGTGACGGACGAGATCGCCAACCTGGTGATCGCCCAGATGCTGTTCCTCCAGGCCGAGGACCCCGAGAAGGACATCTCCCTCTACATCAACTCGCCGGGCGGGTCCATCACGGCGGGGCTGGCCATTTACGACACGATCCAGTTCATCAAGCCCGACGTGGTGACCATCTGCATCGGCCAGGCGGCGAGCATGGCCGCCCTGTTGCTGGCCGCCGGCGCGGCCGGCAAGCGGTACGCCCTGCCCAACTGCCGCATCCTCATCCACCAGCCGTTCATGTCCGGCCTGTCGGGTCAGGCCACCGACATCGACATCCACGCCAAGGAGATCCTCCGCCTCAAGGAGATCACCTGCGAGATCCTGTGCCGGCACACGAAACAGCCCATGGAGAAGATCCTCCGCGACGTGGAGCGCGACTACATCATGGGCGCGGACGAGGCGGTGGCTTACGGCCTGATCGACAAGGTCATCACCAAGCAGGGACTCTGAACCGGAGCGCGACGATGATCAAGGACCAAACCCGCGGCAGCAACCTGAACTGCTCCTTCTGCGGCAAATCGCAGAAGGAGGTCCGCAAGCTGATCGCCGGCCCGTCGGTCTTCATCTGCGACGACTGCGTGCGCATCTGCGAGGAGATCATCGCCGAGGACTCCTACGCCGACCTCGACATCCTCAAGGAGGAGATCCCCCGGCCGAAGGAGATCAAGAAGTTCCTCGACGAATACGTCATCGGCCAGGAGCTTGCCAAGAAGAAGCTGGCCGTGGCCGTGTACAACCACTACCGGCGCATCGAACACTACCGCAAGGGCAAGCGCGACGCCGCCGACGTCGAGCTCCAGAAGAGCAACATCCTGCTCATCGGGCCCACCGGCTCGGGCAAGACGCTGCTGGCGCAGACGCTGGCCAAGAAGCTGAGCGTCCCCTTCGCCATCGCCGACGCCACCACCCTGACCGAGGCCGGCTACGTGGGCGAGGACGTGGAGAACATCCTGCTCCGGCTGCTGCAGAACGCCGACGGCAATCTGGAGCGGGCCCAGTGCGGGATCATCTACATCGACGAGATCGACAAGGTCGCCCGGAAGGACGAGAATCCGTCCATCACCCGGGACGTCAGCGGCGAGGGGGTGCAGCAGGCGCTGCTCAAGATCCTGGAGGGGACCGTGGCCAACGTTCCGCCGCAGGGGGGGCGCAAGCACCCCCACCAGGAGTTCATCCAGATGGACACCACGAACATCCTGTTCATCTGCGGCGGCGCCTTCGTCGGGCTGGAGAAGCTCATCGAGCGGCGCGTCGGCAAGAAGAGCATCGGCTTCGTGCGCTCCGAGGAGGCGGATACCTCCGTCCAGGAATACCAGGGCTACCTGATGGCCCAGACCCAGCCCCAGGACCTGATCAAGTACGGGATGATCCCGGAGTTCGTCGGGCGCGTGCCGGTGCTGGGCGTCCTGGAGGAGCTGGCGCGCGATGCGCTGATCCAGATCCTGACCGAGCCGAAAAACGCTCTGGTGCGCCAGTACAAGAAGGTGTTCGAATTCGAGGGCGCGGAGCTGGAGTTCGAGCCGGCGGCCCTCGAAACGGTGGCCGACATGGCCATCGAACGGAAGCTCGGCGCCCGCGGCCTGCGGATGATCCTGGAGGACCTGATGCTCGACCTGATGTTCGAGCTGCCGTCCAGCCAGGTCTCCACGGGGATCCGCATCACCGCCGAGGCGGTGCGCAACAAGGAGCTGATCCGCAAGCTGCTCCGCAAAGCCAGTTGAGGAGTTGTCCGCCGTGGCTACCAGCCGAGTGATGAAGCTGCCCCTGATACCCATCCGCGACGTGGTCGTGTTCCCCCAGACCATGTTCCCGTTCATCATCGGCCGCGAGTCATCGGTCAAGGCGCTGGAATACGCCCTGCGCAACGAGCGCTACCTGTTCCTGGCCACCCAGAAGGACCCGGCCACCGACGAACCGCAGGCCGATGACATTCACGCCGTCGGCACCATGGCCCTGATCATCCAGAACCTGAAGCTGCCCGACGGCAACATCAAGGTGCTGGTCGAGGGGTTGCAGCGGGGCCGGATCGTCGCCACCACCCACGACCCGGGCTTCTTCATGGTGGACGTCCGGCTGCTGGAGCCGGAGCAGGTGGATCCCGACCGCGCGGAAGCGCTCCGCGAGCAGTTGCTGGAGGCTTTCGGCGAATACGTCAAGATCAACCCCAGCTTCAATGCCGACGCCATGAACCGCGTGATCAAGGGCCCCGACCTCAACAAGGTCGCCGACACGATCAGCGGCAACATCCCCATCGGCATCAAGGAAAAACAGGAACTCCTGGAGATCGATCACCCGGAGGAACGATTCGGGAAGATCATCGAGCTGATCCGCTTCGAGATCGAGAAGCTCAAGCTGGACAAATCGATCCAGGGCCGGGTCCGGGAGCAGATGGAGAAGGCCCAGAAAGAGTACTACCTGCACGAGAAGATCCGGGCCATCCAAAAGGAGTTGGGCGAGGACCAGCAGACGTCCGAGATCGACGAGCTGAAGGACAAGGTGGCCAAGGCCGGCATGACCAAAGATGCCGAGGCCAAGGTCCTCAAGGAAATCCGCCGCCTCGAGGCGATGCCGTCCATGTCGGCGGAGTCCACGGTCTCGCGCAACTACGTGGACTGGCTCCTGAGCCTGCCGTGGGAGAAGAAGTCGCGCGAGATCCGCGACATCGCCAAGGCGGAGAAGATCCTGGAAGCCGACCATTACGGGCTGGATAAAATCAAGGAACGCATCCTCGAGTACCTGGCGGTGCGCCAGATGTCGCGCAAGAGCCAGGGCAGCATCCTCTGCTTCGTCGGCCCGCCCGGCGTGGGCAAGACGTCGCTGGGGCGCTCCATCGCCCGGGCCACCGGGCGCCAGTTCGTGCGGTTGTCGCTCGGCGGCGTCCGCGACGAGGCGGAGATCCGGGGCCACCGGCGCACGTACATCGGCGCCTTCCCCGGCCAGATCATCCAGATGATGAAGAAGGCGGGGACGCAGAACCCGGTGTTCGTGCTCGACGAAGTGGACAAGATGAGCGTGGACTTCCGCGGCGACCCGTCGTCGGCGCTGCTCGAGGTCCTCGACCCCGAGCAGAACTCGCACTTCCTGGACCACTTTGTCGACACCGAGTACGACCTGAGCCGGGTGATGTTCATCTGCACGGCCAACGTGCTTCACGCCATCCCGCGCCCGTTGCAGGACCGGATGGAGATCCTGGAGATCTCCGGCTACACCGAGCGGGAGAAACTGGAGATCGCGAAACGGTTTCTCGTGCACAAGCAGCGCGAGGCCAGCGGGCTGTCCGAGCGGCAGATCGTCTTCACTGACGAGGCGCTGCTGGGGATCATCCGCCACTACACCCGCGAGTCGGGCGTGCGCAACCTGGAGCGCGAGATCGGCCGCGTTTGCCGCAAGGTGGTCCGCGAGATCCTCTCCAAGGGCCGCTCCCACCGGGTGGCGGTGGACCCGCCGCTGCTGGAGAAGCTTCTCGGCCCCATTCGTTTCCGCCTGCAGAAGTCGCAGGCGAAGAGCGAGGTGGGGGTGGCCACCGGCATGGCCTGGACCGACATGGGCGGCGAGATCCTGCTCACCGAAGTCACCCGGATGCCCGGCACCGGCAAGCTGACCGTGACGGGCAAGATCGGCGAGGTGATGCAGGAGTCGGCCCACGCCGCGCTGAGCTACGTGCGCTCGCGGGCGGAGAACTTCCACATCCCCCCCGATTTTTACAAGAACGAGGATATCCACGTGCACATCCCGGAGGGGGCCATCCCCAAGGACGGTCCCAGCGCCGGGATCACCATGGCCACGGCCATCGTCTCGTCCCTGACCGGGATCCCCATCCGCCGTGACGTGGCCCTGACCGGCGAGATCACCCTGCGCGGCCAGGTGCTGCCCATCGGCGGCGTGAAGGAGAAGATCCTGGCCGCCCACCGGGCCGGCATCAAGCACGTGGCCCTGCCCGCCGACAACCGGAAGGACCTCCAGGAGATCCCGGAGGAAGTCCGGGACGAGCTGGAAGTCCATTTCATCGAAACCATGGACGAAGTGCTGGGCCTGGCCCTCGAGCGGCTGCCCGGCCCCATGCAGACTCTTGACAAGAAAGCCCCTGCCGCGATCGACGGTGAGGTCAAGGAAGGGCACATCACCAACTGACCGGGATTCAGCGAGTGAAATTCACGGCGGTCGAGTTTGTGACCAGCGCGCGGTCGGCGTCCGGCTATCCGCGGGAGCGCCTCCCGGAGATCGCCGTCGTCGGCCGGTCCAACGTGGGCAAGTCGAGCCTGATCAACACGCTGCTGAAACGGCGCGGTGTCGCCAAGGTCAGCGGCACCCCGGGCAAGACCCGCGGGATCAACTATTTCAGGATCAACGGTTCTTTTTATCTGGTGGATCTGCCCGGCTATGGCTACGCGAAAATTTCCGAGGCCGAGCGCCGGTCCTGGGACCGGATGATCCGGGAGTACTTCGCCGAAACCACCCGCCGCCGGCTGGTGATCATGATCGTGGATATCCGCCACGCGCTCTCGCCGCTGGACCGGACCCTGCGGGAGTGGCTGGAGGCGCAGGCGGCCGAGTACGTGGTCGTGGCCACCAAGGCCGACAAGCTGTCCGGCAACGCCCGGGCCGCCAGTCTGCGCGAGCTGCGGGCGGCGTTCCCCGACCGGGAGATCCTGCCCTTCTCCGCGCTGACGGAGCTGGGCCGGCTGGAGCTGCTGGGACGGCTGCAGCGTTTCATCAAAACTGATCAATCACAGGACATATAAGGAGGTTCCCATGTCCGACATCGACTACAACGAAAACGAGATGGAGACGGAAAGCGACGAGAAGGCATTCAATATCGCGGTGCTGAAGGAGATGTCCATCGGCGAGCTCACCCGCATCGCCAAGGACCTCAGCATCCTGGGCGTCTCCGGCATGCGCAAGCAGGAACTGATCTTCCAGATCCTCAAGGCGCAGACCGAGAAGAGCGGTCTGATCTTCTCCGAGGGCGTGCTGGAAATCCTGTCCGACGGCTTCGGCTTCCTCCGCTCGCCCGACTACAACTACCTGCCCGGGCCGGACGACATCTACGTGTCGCCCTCCCAGATCCGCAAGTTCGACCTGCGCACCGGCGACACCATCTCGGGCCAAATCCGCCCTCCGAAGGAAGGGGAGCGCTACTTCGCCCTGATCAAGGTCGAGGCGATCAACTTCGAGCATCCCAGCGAGGTGCGCAACAAGATCTTCTTCGACAACCTGACGCCCGTCTACCCCGACAAGCGCATCAAGCTGGAGACGACGCCGGACAACCTGACCGGCCGGGTGCTGGATCTGCTGGCGCCCATCGGCAAGGGGCAGCGCGGCCTCATCGTCGCCGCGCCCCGCACTGGCAAGACCATGCTCATGCAGTCCATCGCCAACTCCATCACCGCCAACCATCCGGAGATCTACCTGATCGTGCTCCTCATCGACGAGCGCCCCGAGGAGGTCACCGACATGCGCCGCTCGGTCGACGGCGAGGTGGTGAGTTCCACCTTTGACGAGCCGGCGTCCCGGCACGTCCAGGTCGCCGAGATGGTCATCGAGAAGGCCAAGCGCCTCGTCGAATACGGCAAGGACGTGGTGATCGTGCTCGACTCCATCACCCGCCTGGCCCGCGCCTACAACTCCATCGTGCCGCCCAGCGGCAAGGTGCTCTCCGGCGGCATCGACTCCAACGCCCTGCAGCGCCCGAAGCGCTTCTTCGGCTCGGCGCGCAACATCGAGGAGGGCGGCTCGCTCACCATCATGGCCACCGCCCTGGTGGACACCGGCAGCCGCATGGACGACGTGATCTTCGAAGAGTTCAAGGGCACCGGCAACATGGAGATCAACCTTGACCGCAAGCTGGTGGAGCGCCGCATCTTCCCGGCCATGGACATCAACAAGTCCGGCACCCGCAAGGAGGAGCTGCTCCAGTCCAAGGAGGAGCTGAACAAGATCTGGGTGCTGCGCAAGGTCCTCAGCCCCCTGTCCACGGTGGAAGCCATGGAGCTGCTGGCGGACAAACTGCGCAAGACCGAGTCCAACAAGGACTTTCTGGATTCGATGACCCGCGGCTGATGCCGGGGCCTCGCGGCCTGGCGGCCGCGAGTTCCGTCCGCACGATGGCGGATGGGCTTGACCCTCCCCACATCCTGTCCGGCTGCCTGCATCCGTACTCCGTGAGAGCCCGGCGTGCCCGAAACCGCGCCCGGCGGGCGCGGGGGACCGTTCACCGGTCCGGCACCGTCAGCCCCAGCCGGGCCGCAACCTCGCGGTCCGGCCGGCTGGCGCCCGTCGGCGGTACGAACAGCGTGCAGTACGGGTCGCCGGGCACGGCCTGAAGCCGCCGCAGCGGGAAGCGCGCCGTCAGATGGGGGATGGCGGCGAACTGGGCGGCCTGGTACAGGACGATCTCGTGATCGGGTCCGTAGGCGGGGAGCAGCTTGTCCAGCAGCATCCGTCGGCCGGTGCGGTTGGGCCGCCCGCCGTAGCCCCAGTCCCCGATGATGCCCACCTGCCACAGGATCAGCGGCACCGCCGGATCGAACACCGTGTGATGGGAGAGAAAGTCGGTGGCCTCGTGGCTCTGACAGCCCCGGTGTCCCGGATCGGCGCCCAGGTCCGCGAACAGGCAGTCGGACGCCGAGACCGCCGGCAGCATCCGCGCCGGGTAGCCTTCCGCGCGCGCCAGCCGCAGCGACGCGTGGGTGGCGTGCACGAAGACGCCGGGGTGCCCGTAGTACGCCGCGCACACCCGCCGCCCCTGCCGGACCGCCTCCAGGATCCGGGCCACGGTCCGTTCGTAGGTCACCCGGCGGGGCTCGCCGGGCGCGTACAGCCGGTCCAGTGACTCGGCGCGGGGGTTGAGCCGCTCGATCCAGCGGGCGGTCACCGCGTCCGTGGCGTAGAGGACGAGGTCGGCCGCCTCGATGCACCGCCGGGCTTCGGCCGTCACCTGGGCGACGGCCCGGATCCCGGTGCCCACGATGTCCAGCGAACCGCCGTTCATCGGTCGTCATCCGGGGCGGCGACGTCCGCCTGAAGCCGGGCGATGACGTCCGGATCGGCAACGGGCTTCTCCAGCGGCGGCACGTAGAGAGTGGTGAACGGCGAAAACTCCTGGTCCGGCAACTCAGCCAGCGTCAGCCACCGGATGGCCGGCAGCGACGCGTCGTCCGCCGCCGCCTCGTAGGCCGCCACGCGGTGGTCCGGCGGATAGTGGCCGCGGAGCGTTTCGGCCAGCACCGCCAGCCCGTGGTCGGGATGGCGGGCGGGGCGACCGGCGGGGTTGAGGCCGCCCACCTGCCAGAGCAGCAGCAGACTGCGGACGTCGAACCGTCGGCGATGGACGAGAAAGTCGGTGGCCTCGAAGCTCTGGGAGCCGTGTGTGGCGGGGTCGATGCCCAGGTCCGCGTAGAGGCAGTCCTCGGCGGACACGCCGGGGAGCATCGCCGCCTCCAGCCCCTCCTGCCGCGCCTGCCGGATGGCGGCGCCGGCGGGGAAGCAGAGCATGCCGGGATGCCCGTGGAACACGGCGCACACCGCTTCGCCGGCCCGCGCCGGCGCGAGCAGGCGCTCCACGGTGGCGGCGGTGATTTCGCCCGGCGACCGGTTCGGCGCGTAGAGGTCGAGCAGCGACTCGATGCAGGGATTCAACGGCTGAATCCCGGCGGCGAGCCCCGGCGGCAGCTGGTGGAAAACTCGGTCGGCGCCGGCGATCGCGTCCCGGATCTCCGGGGTGAGATGCGCCGGGCGGATACCGGCGCCCACCACCGTCAGGCGCCCGGCCGGCGCCCGACTGAGGAGAAGCCGGATCTGCCGCTGGTCCCGGCTGCGGACGGCGGCCTGCTCCGCGGCACTCAGACCGGCGCGCGCCATGGCGCCCGCCGGATCGCTCTCGAAGGCCGCCCGCGCAGCGACGTCCTCCGCCAGGTCGATGAGAAAATCGGCCAGCCGCTGGTTCATTCGTCAGTCCTCCGATTCGGGTGGGCAAAAGGGGAATCGCTCCTTATGCTAACGCCGAAAGCGGCGCATTGCAACCGGTCCGGCGTGCCGCCTTGTGGTACAATACATCCAACACAGACTGTACACGGAGGGGCAGATGAAGATCGGTGACACCGGTATACCGCCTGTTTCACCCGATGCGCCGGATGGAACTCCGGACGCCAAATCAGTGCGCCCGAAGGTGCCGGCGCGGGACGAAGCCATCCAGCCCGACCGGTTGGAGAAGTTCCCGGCTGCCTTCGATCTTGGCTGGCAGCAAGCGGCGGCTGTCCGCACTCCGACAGCAGGCGAAGAAGGCGTCAACGCCGCCAAGCTGTCGCCGGACGGGTTGCAGGCGCTGAAGCTGGCGCCGGAAGACGGGTTGAGCGCGGCCAAGGCGGCGCCGGACTTGGGCGTGGGTGCGGCGAAGCTGTCGCCGGACGGGTTGCAGGCGCTGAAGTTGGCGCCGGAAGACGGGTTGAGCGCGGCCAAGGCGGCGCCGGACTTGGGCGTGGGCGCGGCGAAGCTGTCGCCGGACGGGTTGCAGGCGCTGAAGCTGGCGCCGGAAGACGGGTTGAGCGCGGCCAAGGCGGCGCCGGACGCGGGGGTGAGCGCGGCCAAGCTGTCACCGGACGATGCCATGCACGCCATCAAGCGGTCGCCGGACGCCGCGCTGCCTTTCGTGGAATCATCACCGACCGAGGGCTCGATTTCCCAGGATGTGTCGTCGGCCGTCAAGAACTTGAAGCACCCCCGGTAACCGCTGGGGTCGGGCCTGACTCAGAAAACAGGCAAGCCCAGACGTCGCCTCATCGCCGGATCGGGCCGCGGGGCCCGAATCGGCGGGATGTAGAGCGTGCTCATGCCGTCGAGCACGGCGGCGCCCCCCCACAATTCACGCAGCGCGAGCCAGCGCATCACGGGACGACCCACGGGCAGCACCGCGGCCTCGTACAGGCACACCGGCTGGTCGGACGGATAATGGGCGGCCAGCGCGTCCAGCAGCAGGGGCAGGTTGCGGGCGTCATTCCCCGTTCCCCGGTAGCTGTTGTCGCCGATGCTGTCGATCTGCCAGAAGATCACGTGGGCCGACGGATCGAGGCGGCGGGGGCACCGCACGAATTCCGTCGCGGAAAACATCTGGAACCCGCCGCCGGGGTCCACGCCCAAGTCGGCGAACAGGCAATCCGAGGCGGAGATGCCCGGCAGCATCCGGGCGGTCAACCCCTCGGCGCGGAGCCGCCGGATCGCCTCGTGGGTGGGGTAGACGAACACGCCGGGGTGGCCGTAGCACACGGCGCAGACGCGCCGGCCGGCGCGCACCGGCTCCACCAGGTCGTCGATCATGCGGCGGTAGGTCTCCAGGCGGTCGCTTCCCTCCCGGTAGTGCCGCGACAGCGACACGGCGTCGGGGTGGCGCCGCTCCAGCCAGCGGGCGGAGACCCGGTCGCTGACGGCATAGCACACCACGTCCGCCGCCTCGATGCAGCGCCGCGCCTCGAGAGTCAACTGGGTGACGGCCCGGATGCCGCAGCCCACCACGTCGAGGGACCCTTGCGTCACGCGTCACCCCCATCCAGCCGAAAGGGATATTCCGGTCGCCGGCGGGCGCAAGCGGCTCCCTCCGGTTCGCGTCCGGGGAGTCGGATCGAGTGCGGTCGGAATTGATGGACCGGCGGTCGGCGCCATCACGATTTGGACGGCGGCGGCTGGTCCTGGCTCAGAGTCTGCACCATCTCGGCGATGAACTTTTCCAGGTGTCCCCGGTCGGCCGGCAGCAGGTCGTGGAACTCGATGCCGAGGTGGTAGCGCGGCGGCGCGTCGCCGGTCCCCATGAGCGTCTTGACGTAGGCCACCCGGCCGCGAAAGGCGACGCGTCGCTTCGGCAACTGGATTTCCATGGGCAGGAAATCTTCCTGCTCGGCCCGCATCGATGTTTCGATGAGCATGCCGGACAGGCTGATCTTCTGCACCTCGAAGTCGATCTCGCTCTTGACGATCACGGTGGCGTTGCCGTTGGGCTTGAACCGCCCGAAGAGGCGGCGGTTGACGTCCAGTGTCACGCTTTCCTCGATGAGGTGGAGGAGGGCGGAGGCCTTCTCCGACAGCACTTCACTGAAATTGACGCCGGCCTGGTAAACGGGGGCGACTTCGGATTCGGAGATCCGCCGCGTCCGCTGCAGCATGCACCAGACCACCACGCCGGGCATGCGGACTTCGCCTTCAGTGGCACTCCGGCGGATGGAGAAATTGTAGGTGCGGCCGACGTCGAGGGGCCGGTTGGTTTCCAGCGCCATTCCGCCGATGCTCATGTTGATCACTTCCGCCTGCAGGTTGTACAGGACGACGCCTTCGACGTCGTGGACTTCGAAACGGGGGTAACGCCGCGCCTTGGTGTGATGCTGTGACACCGGCACCTCGACTGATTGAACCTCAATTTTTTTTGAATATACACCCAGTCCGCCGAGACGGCAATCTTTTTGCGTGGGGGCGCGCCTACGATTCTTTTGACCCGACGTCTCGCCGTTCCTTATAATGAACTAGTCTGACCACGCATCGAACCCGTGATCGACGGCCGGCGGATCTCCGAACCGGAAACGGCGGTCGCAGCCGTCGGAGTCGCGCGCCCATCGGCAGGAGGACGGAACCATGGCCGAACACGACGCGTCGTCCGGATCCGGACCGGCCCGGCGTCGGTCCCGGCCGGCCCGCCGGCGACCCGCCGAGCTGCCCGAAGCCGAAGTGTCTCGGCGAATGCTGCAGCTGGTGCTGGACACCATCCCGGTGCGGGTGTTCTGGAAGGATCTCGACTCGATCTACCTGGGATGCAACCGGCTGTGCGCCATCGACGCCGGCCTGGCTACCCCCGAGGCGATCATCGGCCGGAGCGACTTCGACCTGGGCTGGCGGGACCAGGCGGAGCTTTACCGGGCCGACGACCGCCAGGTCATGG
>Ga0209605_1000523_pt1 | contig 48066 bp, 37 predicted proteins | sample AD_UKC035_MetaG_FD_184408 | JGI IMG/M metagenome (GOLD analysis project Ga0209605, IMG submission 184408) | Active sludge microbial communities of municipal wastewater-treating anaerobic digesters from USA - AD_UKC035_MetaG (SPAdes) (version 2) | ecosystem: Engineered > Bioreactor > Anaerobic >...
TTCGCTCCGCCGCCAGAATCACCCGTCCAAGTCAAGGCATTATACCATCTATCTTATTCATTATAAAGATATTTACACGATTTTTAGACACCCGCTGAGTACCGGTCAAAATGCAGGGTTTTGAGACGGCCTCTGCCGCTCGCGGTACCTCCACGTTGCCAACCGGTGGATCGTGCCACGAGCAGAGGAACGGTGAATCGGTGAATGGGGGAATCGGATGGACAGGACCTGGATGCTGGGAACTGGGATCCAAAATTTAGGACCCAGAACCCGGGCCCGCAGTTCGAGTCAGTTGATGGTTGATGGTTGATCGTTGATCGTCAGGAGCGAGGCCCGAGCCCCGAACCTCGAGACCCGTTGTCCGCGTTACGGGAACGAGCCTCGAGTCTCGAGCCTCGAGCCTCGATCACGATCACGATCACGATTACGATCACGATTACGATTACGATTACGATTACGCACCGGGTAAAGCTCGGGGTACAATGGCGCTGAAGACGGAGGCGAGGCATTCGGATGAGCAAGCCCAAGGTCGTGGTGGTGATGCCCGCGTACAACGCGGGGCAGACGCTGCTGCAGACCCACACCGAGGTGATGGCCACGGGCGTGGTGGACCACGTCATCGTCGTGGACGACGCCAGCCGCGACGAGACCCTGGCCGTCGCCCGGACCCTGCCGGCGACCACCGTCCACGCCCATGTCCGTAACCTCGGCTATGGCGGCAACCAGAAGAGCTGCTACCGGCTGGCCCTGGCCGAAGGGGCGGACATCGTCATCATGGTCCACCCCGACTACCAGTACACGCCGCGCCTGATCCCGGCCATGGCAGCGCTCATCGAAGCGGAGCTGGCCCACTGCGTGCTGGGCTCCCGGATCCTCGGCGGCTACGCCCTGGCCGGCGGCATGCCGCGCTGGCGCTACTACAGCAACCGGGCCCTGACCCTGGCGGAAAACCTGCTCACCGGCGCCAAGCTGTCGGAATACCACACGGGCTACCGCGCCTTCTCGGCGGCGCTGCTGCGCCGCATCCCCTTTGGGGATAACTCCGACGACTTCATCTTCGACAACCAGATGCTGGCCCAGATCCTCTGGTACGGCTACCGCATCTCCGAGATCAGCTGCCCCACGCGCTACGCGACGGACGCCTCCTCGATCAACTTCCGGCGCAGCGTCCGCTACGGGTTCGGCTGCCTGGGGGTGGGACTGGCGTACCGCCTGGCCCGGTGGGGCCTGGCGCGCTCCCGGATGTTCCCCGATGTGGCGACCGAGCACCCGGCCGACGCGTGAGTGGGCGCTGGCGGCGCTGCTGGTGGCTGTGACGGTCACCGTGTACGCGCCGGTCGTCCGCCACGGCTTCGTCAACTACGACGACAATTTGTACGTCACCGAAAACCCCCACGTCCAGCAGGGGTTGACGGCGGAGTCGGTGCGATGGGCGTTCACCACCTTACACGCCAACAATTGGCATCCGCTGACGTGGTGCGCCCACATGCTGGACGTGGAGCTGTTCGGGCTGTGGGCGGGCGGCCACCACCTGAGCAACCTGGCGCTGCACCTGCTCAACACGCTGCTGCTGTTCGGCCTGCTGCGCGCGCTCACCGGCAGCGCCGGCCGGAGCGCGCTGGTGGCGGCGCTGTTCGCCCTGCACCCGGCGCACGTGGAATCGGTGGCCTGGGTGGCGGAACGCAAGGACGTGCTGAGCACGGCTTTCTACTTCCTGACGCTGGCGGCGTACGCCGGCTGGGCCCGGACCGGACGGGCGGGGCTGTACCGGCTGAGCCTGGCCCTGTTCGCGCTGGGGCTGATGGTCAAGCCGATGCTGGTGAGCGTGCCGGTGGTGCTGCTGTTGCTGGACGGGTGGCCGCTGGCGCGGCTGCCGGCGTGGACCGGCCGCATCCCCCCGCCGGCGGCGCGGCGGGAACTGGGCCGGCGGCTGCTGGAGAAGGCGCCGTTCGCGGCGCTGGCGCTGGCGTCGGGGGTCGTCACCCTGCTGGCGCAGCGCTCGGCGATGGTGCCGCTGCGGATGCTGACGCTGCCCGAGCGGCTGGTCAACAGCGTGCTCGCCTACGTGCGCTACATCGGCGAGCTCGTCTGGCCGGCGGATCTGGCGGTGTTCTACCCGCTGCCGCGCGCGTTCGACGCCGGGCCGGCGGCGGCCGCCGTTGCGGCGCTGCTGGCGGCGACGGCGGCGGCGGTGTGGTGGGCGCGCCGGCAGCCGTGGCTGCCCGTGGGCTGGGGGTGGTACCTGGTGACGCTGCTGCCGGTGATCGGGCTGGTGCAGGTGGGCGCGCAGTCGATGGCCGACCGGTACACGTACGTGCCGTACGTGGGGCTGTTCATCCTGCTGGCTTGGGGCGGGGGGCGGCTCCTCGAGGGACGGCCGGCGTGGGCGCGTCGCGCAGGCGCCGCCGCGGCGGTGGTGGCGGTGGCGGCGCTGGCGCTGGTCGCGGCGCGGCAGGTGGGACACTGGCGCGACAGCATCGCGCTGTTCACCCGCGCGGTGTCCGTGACCGAGCTCAACGACAAGGCCCACGACAACCTGTCGGTGGCGCTGCTGGCCGCCGGCCGCATCGACGAGGCCGAGGCGCACTGCCGGACCGCGATCGCCATCAATCCGGGGAGCGCCGTCGCCCAGTCCAACCTGGGCACCATCCTGTTCACCCGCGGCCGCACCGCCGACGCCGCGGCGCAGTACCGCGTGGCGGTGAAGCTCCAGCCCGGGGATCCCGATTACCTGTACAAGCTGGGTTCGTCGCTGCACAAGCTGGGCCGGCTGGATGAGGCGGCCGGCTGGTACTACCGGGCGCTGCAGCGGGCGCCGGAGCACCCGCTGGTCCACTTCTACCTGGGCGAGATCATGGCCGCCTGGCAGCGGCCCGAAGCCGCCCTGATGCACTACCGCGTGGCGGTGACGGGGCAGCCCGAGTTTGCCTGGGCGTGGCTGTCGCTGGGGCGGACGCTGGCCGGGGGGAACCGGCTGGACGAGGCCGCGGCGGCCTGGGCGGAGGCGGCGCGGCTCGATCCGGACCTGGCCGAGGCCCGTTACAGCCTGGGCACCTGGCTGGCCACCCACGGACGTCTCCGCGAGGCGCTGCCCCACCTCGAGGCCGCGGTGCGCCTGCAGCCCGGCGACGCCCGCGCCCGCAACAACCTGGGCAGCGCCCTGCTCAACGCCGGCCGGTTCGCCGAGGCCGCCGTCCAGCTCGAGGAGGCCCTGCGGCTCCGCCCCGACTATCCGCAGGCTGCGGACAACCTCCGCCGCGCCCGCGCGCAGCTCCGCCCGGAAGCGAACTGATTGACGGTCGATCCCGAGCCGCGCCTGGCTACTATCGTTGCCATCCGAACGGTATGCCGATCCCCTCGTCCCGTTTCCCGTTCACTGTTTACTGTTTACTGATGTGAAACCGTCGCCCGTCCCACGGCAGGGTGAGGAGCAGCGCGCGGCTCTCGACGTCCACCACGCGGATGGTGGTGCCGGTCTCGGGGAGCTGGTACGCGTAGCCGGCGTCGCGGCCCAGCGCCGCCTCGACGGCCGCGGCGGCGGGGAAGACGTCGGCGCGCACCGACCGCCAGCCGTTCGCTTCCCGCACGAGGAAATCCAGCCGGCGGCACATGCAGCCGTCGCCGCACTCGAGCGAGACGGCCACGATGTCCCGCACCGTGTCCCGTTCCCGGAACAGAACCACCTCCAGCGGGAATCCCTCCACCGTGGCCCGGATGTAGCCGTGGGGGATGTTGCGGTGGACGATGAGGCGCTCGCGCGCCGCGGAGTCGGGCGCGGTGTCAGCCTCGCACTGGAAGATGTCGGCGGGCAGATCCCGATAGTAGTCCAGGACGTTCGGCCTGGACGTGTCCGCCAGGGCCCAACCCGCCGCCAGGCACAGGGCGACGGCCGCCAGGGTGATGCGGATGCGAGTCGCGGTGTTCATGGGCTGCTCCCGTCTGTGAAGTTTCGGCGTCCGTCCGTCTAATGGATCGCGGCGATGGCGCCGCGCCTATTATGACGGACAGGAGAAGAAAGATGACGAGGAAAGTTGCGATCCTGGCGGTCCTGCTGGCGATGGTGGCGACGCTGCTCGTCGCCCAGAACACCCGGCCGGCGCTCAAGCCCGGCGAGATCCCGTTGCCGTACCCCGTGGTGAAGACCACCGCCCAGCCCGGCGACTTCGTGATCGCCCCCGCCCGGGAGTTCTTCGACCGCGCTGTCGCCGATGGCCTCGACAAGACGGGCATGATCTACTACGGCGCCTACATGGAGAAGCCCGGTCCCGCCGAGTCGCAGCTCAAGACGCTGACGGGCCGCGTCGTCACCCTGCCCAACGCGCTCATCGTCCCCATCCGGCGCGGCGAGCAGGCAGCGGTGGGCGACATCGTGCTGGGCACCTGGCAGTCCGGCTCGGGACTACAGCGCGCCATCGTGGTCGCCGGCGGCACGCCCGCGGCGCCGAAGGTGCGGTACCTGGATCTCGACTACGACAACCCGGCGGGCGTGGGCAAGAAGGACGACACCCTCAAGGCGGACTGCTTCCACAAGCAGCGCGACGGCCTGATCGTGGGCAACGTGGTGGCGGTCAAGGCGCCGGGCGGCTACAAGCGTCTCCTGGTGGTGGGGGTGGGCGGCGAGAAAGTGCTGGGGATCGGCTTCGCCGGCCGGCTGGCGGTTGCGGCCAAGGCCGACTGCACGCCGCTCCCCATCAAGCCGGCGGTGAAAGCCGGGGACAAGGTGATGATTCCGTCCATGGGCAGCTTCCGTCCGGCGGTGGTGGATCGCGTGGATGCCGCCATCGGCCGGGTGTTCGCCACGTACAACTTCGGCGGCAAGCCGAAGACGGAAGCCGTGGCCTTCGGCGACGTGGCGGTGGGGCTGCCCTGAAGGGGTAGCAGCACAGTGTAGCTTGAGGAACAGGTGAATAGGCGGACGGGTGAATGGGTGAATAGGACCCATTGAGGGGAGGGACGAAAGCGGGGACGATTGGGAGGTTGGGAAGTTGACCCAAGGCAACTTCCCAACCTGATTTTTATGCGGCCCGCTCGCGTGCGGAGCGCGTCAGACCATTCAATCGCATGATCGTCGTCCGCCGCATCCGGATCGACGATCGCCGGGTGACGGGTCGGCGCAATCCGTAGAGACGGATGATCGGTGTCCTCGACATCCTGATCTGCCGGCGCCGGGTGATGGACGGGCGCGGCCGGCGGGCCGCTGAAGGCTCGCCGCCGGCTCCCCCCACCTTGTTGTTCCCCGCCGAAGGCCCGCCGTTGTTCCACCCCACATTTTTGTTCCACCTGTTGCCGCTTCGGGGTACGATGGACCATCCGCGATCGCATCGCGGCCGCGGGGCGATGGCCAGCGCGAACGCGCATCTTGAGCACCGAAGTCCGATGTCCGAAATCCGAAGTCCGATATCCGAAATCCGCTGTCCGCTGTCCGCTGATCGGGAACGAGCCTCGAGCCCCGAGCCCCGAGCCCCGAGCCCCGATTACGATCACGATTACGATTACGAGCACGAGGGAAATAAATGAATCAACCGTTGGTGATCCGGGGCGGCGTCATTCTGACGCTGGGTGAGGACAACCGGGTGTTGCGGGACCACGCCATCCGCGTCGAGGATGGCCGCATCCGCAGGATCGCGCCGGCCGCCGAGGTGGACGCCGCCGGCGCCCGCGTCATCGACGCCGCCGGGAAGGCGGTGCTGCCCGGCTGGATCAACGCCCACATGCACTTCTACAGCACCCTGGTGCGGGGCCTGGGCAAGGCCAAGCCGTCGCGCGACTTCGTGGAACAGCTCCGCAACCTGTGGTGGCGGCTGGACCGCCGGCTCACTTTGGACGACACCTATGTCAGCGCGCTGGTCATGGCGCTGGCGGCGGTGCGGAGCGGCACCACGACCCTCATCGATCACCACGCCAGCCCCGGCGCCGTCCGCGGCTCGCTCGACGCGATCGCCCGCGCGGTGAAGGCGGCGGGCCTCCGCGCCTGCCTCTGCTACGAGGTCTCGGACCGCGACGGCGCCGACGTGGCCGAGGCCGGACTGGAGGAAAACGCCGCGTTCATCCGCCGCTGCAAGGAAGAGAAAGACCCTCAACTCCGCGCCCTGTTCGGCCTCCACGCCGCGTTCACCCTGGGCGACGCCACGCTGGACCGCGCCGCCGCCATGGGCCGTGAGCTCGGCGCCGGCTTCCACGTGCACACCGCCGAGTCGCCCGCCGACCAGGAGCACAACGTGCGGGAACACGGGCAGCGCGTGGTGCGGCGGCTGCGCGACCACGGGCTGCTCGGGGCCGGAACCATCTGCGCCCACTGCGTCCACGTGGACGACGCCGAGCTGGACCTGCTGGCGGAGACGCAGACCATGGTGGCCCACAACCCGCAGTCCAACCTGAACAACGCCGTGGGCATCGCCGACCTGGTGGCCATGGCGCGGCGCGGCATCACCGTGGGCCTCGGCACCGACGCCATGACGGTGCGCATGCTCGAGGAGCTGCGCGTGGCCCTCTGGGCGCAGCACCTGCGCCAGAACTGCCCCACCGCGGCGTTCATGGAGGTGACCGACACGCTGCTGGTCCACAATCCGGCCATCGCCAGCCGCCTCTGGGGGGTGCCGTTGGGACGCCTGGCCGAGGGCGCCGCCGCCGACATCATCCTGGTGGATTATGACCCGCCCACGCCGCTGGAGCCGGCCACGGTGCGGGGCCACGTGGTCTTCGGCCTGAGCCAGGCCGCGGTGGACACCACCGTCGCCGGCGGCCGCGTCCTCATGACCGGCAAGCGGCTGGAGTTGGACGTGGACGAGGCCGCGCTGGCCGCCCGCGCCCGCGAGCTCGCCGCCTCCTTGTGGGATCGGTTTTGATCGGTGGTTTCGCGATCGGCGAGCCGGTTGGCGGCTGGACGGTCGAGCCGGAACGCGTTACAATGATGTCGGGTGATGCAGATGGACTACGAACAGCACTTCGCGAGGGATCGGAGGATATGCGGCGGTGAGCCGGTCATCCGGGGCACTCGGGTCACCGTGCGGACCATCCTGGCCAGCCAGGCAGCCGGCGACCGGATCGAAGACATACTGGCAGACTTTCCGACCATCCGGGAGGAGCACGTCCGGGCCGTGATCGCGTTCGCGGCGTCTTCCGCCGCGGAGGACGTTCCGATCCCCGACATTCCCGCAGTGAAATGAAAATCAAGCTGGACGAGAACCTCCCCGCCAGCCTGGCGGCCCACTTGGCGGATTCGGGGCATGATTGTGACACGGTTATCGGAGAAAACCTGGCCGGTCGTCCCGATCATGACATCTGGCAGGCCGTACAGGATTCCGGCCGCTTCTTCATCACCCAGGATCTGGATTTTTCCGATGTTCAGGAACTCCGGCCGGGGATGCACCATGGCCTGATGCTGGTGTGTCTCAGAAATTCTTCACGGCAGGTTCTCATTGAGCGGCTGCGATCCGTCTTTGTGAATGAAAACGTGTCTTCATAGGAGCGCTGCTTCGTGCTTCTGACCGACCGGAAGATCCGGGTGCTGGCCCCGAACCGAGCGGACGGGTGACCTGCCCTGTAGTGAACGATCGCCGAATGCAAAACACTTTATGAGGTAATAGTCACATGGCCGATTTGTACACCAGAATTCATGCCCGCGCGAGGGAACTCGAACCCGAGATCGCCCGGTTCCTGTGCGACCTGATCCGCACGCCGTCCCACTCCACGAAGGAAAAGGAAGTGGTCGCGGTGATCGACCGCGAGATGCGCGCGCTGGGCTTCGACGAGGTCCGCGTCGACGGCCTGGGGTCCATCATCGGCCAGGTGGGGCGCGGCAAGCGCCTGGTGGCCTTCGACGCCCACATCGACACCGTCTACCCCGGCGACCGCGCCCTGTGGCGCTTCGACCCGTTCAACGCCCACATCGCCGACGGGCGCGTGTGGGGCCGCGGCGCCTCGGACCAGAAGGGCGGGCTGGCCGCCATGGTCTACGCCGGCAAGATCATGAAAGAGATGGATCTCGCGGGCGACTTCACGGTGCTCTTCACCGGCACCGTGATTGAGGAGGACTGCGACGGGCTGTGCTGGAAGTACCTCGTCGAAGAGGAGCAGGTCCGGCCCGAGGCGGTGGTGATCACGGAGCCGACGAGCTTGCGCATCCACCGCGGCCAGCGCGGCCGGATGGAGATGATGGTCCATGCCAAGGGCGTGAGCTGCCATGGCTCGGCCCCCGAGCGCGGCGACAACGCCGTGTACAAGGTCGCCCGCATCGCCCTGGAGATTGAGAAGCTCAACGCGCGACTGGCCGACGATCCGTTCCTGGGCAAGGGGACGGTCACCGTGACCCAGGTGTTCTTCTCGTCGCCGTCGGCCTGCTCGGTGCCCGACGCCGCCAGCATCCAGTTGGACCGGCGCCTCACCGTGGGCGAAACCATCGACACGGCCGTGGCCGAGGTGCGGGAAGCCTGCCGCCGCGCCGGCCACCCGGAGGCGGTGGTGGAGGTGCTCCAATACGCCGAACCCGCCTACACGGGCAAGGTGTTCCCCATGCAGAAGTACTTCCCCACCTGGGTGACGCCGGCCGCCTCGCCCTACGTGCAGGCGGCGGTGGCGGCGTACCGCGCTGCGCTCGGCGCCGAGCCGGTGGTGGACAAGTGGACGTTCTCCACCAACGGCATCGCCATCGCCGGCCTGGCCGGCATCCCGTGCCTGGGCCTCGGCCCCGGCCACGAGAAGGAGGCGCACGCGCCCAACGAATCGTGCCCGGTGGACCACCTCGGCGCCGCCGCGGCGTTCTACGCCGCGTTCATGGCGCAGCTCAACGGGAGATAGCATTCACCACCAAGGCACAAAGGACACAAAGCAATTATTGATTTTCCATTGATCATCTTTCATTTGTCATTTCGTATTTAATGGTTATGAATATTGCTTAAATTTAATTGGTTATTTGGATACGAGTTGAGTTGTGCCGGGACCTGGGACGTAGGAACTGAGACCTGGGTTCTAGGACTTGGGACCTGGGACCTGGATCCTAGAGACTGGGACGCTGGTACAGGGAACCGGGAAATGAAACCTGAGAGCCGGAATCCGGGAACTAGGGCCCGGAACCCGGGTCCCAGGTCCGATATCCGATGTTCGATGTCCGCGTTCCGGGAACTAGCCTCGAGCCCCGAGCCCCGATGACGATTACGAGTACGATTACGAGTACGATCACGATTACGAGCACGAACAGACGGGATGGGAAAGAGCCTCGAGCCTCTAGCCCCGAGCCTCGAGCCCCGAACCCCGAACCCCGAGCCCCGAACCCCGCTGTCCGATGTACGAACAGCAAATGAATCCTCTGTGACCTCTGTGCCCCTGTGGTGAATATGAAAAGGATGATTGAAATAGCCGAGTTCGTCTGGCGCTGCACCCAGTGCGGACGCGAGTACGCCCGCGACGCCGTGCGCTACCTCTGCCCCGAGTGCGGGCGCGGCTACCGACCCGGCGTCCCGCTGCCCGGCGTGCTCGAGGCGGTGTTCGACTACGCCGCGATCGCCGAGCGGTTCGTCCCGCGGCGGCCCGACTGGCGCCTCTTCACGCCCATGGAGCCGGAGCACGAGCCGCCCTACGCCGTGGGGAACACGCCGCTGGTGCCGGCGCCGCGGCTGGCGGCGCGGCTGGGCTGGGGCGAGGTCTGGATCAAGAACGACGGGCTGAATCCCAGCGGCTCGCTTAAGGACCGCGCCTCGTTCCTGGTGGCCGCCGAGGCCCGGCGCCTGGGCGAGCGCACCGTGGTGGTGGCCTCCACCGGCAACGCCGCCAGCGCCACAGCGGCGGTGTGCGCCGCCGCCGGGCTCGAGGCGGTGATCTTTGTCCCGGCGGCCGCTCCGCGGGCCAAGCTGGTGCAGATGGTGCAGCACGGCGCCCGGGTGGTGCCGGTGCGCGGCACCTACGACGACGCGTTCCGCCTGTCGCTCGAGTACACCACCGCCCGGGGCGGGCTCAACCGCAACACCGCCTACCATCCCCTGACCATCGAGGGGAAGAAGACCGTCGGGTTCGAAATCTTCGCCCAGTACGGCGGCCAGGCGCCCGAGGCGATCCTCGTGCCGGTGGGCGACGGCGTGATCCTCGCCGGCGTCTACAAGGCGTTTGCCGACCTGCGCGCCGCCGGCGCCATCGAGCGCCTGCCGCGGCTGGTCGCCGTGCAGGCGGAGCGCTCCGACGCGATCCACCGCTACATCGCCACGGGCGAGTACCGCGACGCCGCCGACCCGCGCACCGTCGCCGACTCCATCTCGGTGCGCACCCCCAGCAACGCGGAGCTGGCCCGCCGCGCGGTGATGGAGAGCGGCGGCTTTTCGCTCACCGTCTCCGACGCGGAGATCCTCGAGGCACAGACGCTGCTGGCGGCCACCACCGGGGTGTTCGCCGAGCCGGCCGCGGCGGCCGTGGCGGCGGGCCTGGCCCGGGTGGCGGTGGATCGCCGCCTCGACCCGGCGGCGCCCGTGGTGCTCCTGGTCACCGGCCACGGCCTCAAGGATATCGACGCCGCCATGACCGGCCTGTCGCTGCCCGAGCCCATCCCGCCGGAGCTGGACGCGGTGCCCTGAGATGCGCCGCCGCCTCGCCACGCTCGGCGCCCTCGTGGCTGCGGCCCTCGCGGCCGCCATGCCGCCGGACGGCCCGCCGCCGGGATTCGCGATCCAGTGGATCGATCTCGCCGCCGACATCGCCCGCCAGACCGTCGTGGACCGCGAGCCCGGCCAATACCTGGGCCATCCCGCCACGGTGCTGCTGGAGGATGGCCGGACCATCCTCGCGGTCTATCCCAAGGGCCACGGCGCCGGGCCCATCGTCCTCAAGCGGAGCCCCGACGGCGGCCGCACCTGGAGCCCCCGCCTGGACGTGCCCCCCGACTGGGCCACCAGCCGGGAGACGCCCACCATCCACCGCGTCACCGACGCCGCCGGCACCCGGCGGCTCATCGTCTGGTCGGGGCTGTATCCGGCGCGGCTGGCCGTGTCCGAGGACGACGGGACCACCTGGACGCCGCTCCGGCCGGCGGGCGACTGGGGCGGGATCGTGGTCATGGGGTTTGTGGCGCCGCTCGAAGCGCCCGGCCGGTATCTGGCGATGTTCCACGACGACGGGCGGTTCTTCGACGCCCGGCCCACCCCGGCCGATCCGGTGGTGTTCACCCTCTACCGGACGTTTTCCGAGGACGGCGGCCTGACGTGGTCGCGGCCGGAGGCGGTCTGGAGCGGCGCCGACGTGCACCTGTGCGAACCCGGCTGCGTCCGCTCCCCAGACGGCGGCGAACTGGCCGTGCTGCTGCGCGAAAACACCCGCCGCCGCAACGCCCACGTGATATTCTCGCGGGACGAGGGTCGGACGTGGACCGCGCCGCGCGAGCTGCCCGGCGCGCTCACCGGCGACCGGCACTGCGGCCGGTACGCCCCCGACGGGCGGCTGTTCATCTCCTTTCGCGACATGGCGCCCGGCAGCCCCACGCGGGGCGACTGGGTGGCCTGGGTGGGGACGTACGACGACATCCGGCACGGCCGCGAAGGGCAGTACCGCGTCCGCCTGATGCAGAACCACCGGGAGGCCGACTGCGCCTACCCCGGCGTCGAGGTGCTGCCCGACGGCACCATCGTCGCCACGACCTACGGCCACTGGCGCGCGGGGGAGGCGCCGTACATCGTGAGCGTCCGCCTGACGCTGGCCGAGCTCGACGCCCGACTCCCGCCGCGGCAGTGATCGGCCGCACGCGCCGCGCCTGGCCGGGCGATCCCGGCCTGATTATTTCTGTAACATTTCGAGACTTTTCCCCAGTCGGTGCGTACAAACAATTTCTTCGAGCAGTGTGCCGGCCGGCGGCGCGATCCGGCGCCGCGGCCGGGAGGAACGACAGCTTTCTGAATCTGAGGTCATGTCAACGATCCACGCATCGTCTGTGCGCCTGCCGGCGCCCGCGCGCCCGGCGGCACTGTGCGGCGATCGACCCGGTCCCGCGGGACCGCGGCCGGCGCCGCCCCGAACCCATCATCTCAGGAGGTTGAACGGGATGAAACGCGCTATGCTGTTGCTTGGCGTCCTGCTCGCCTTCGCCGCGGGAGCCGCGGCGCAGGTCCAGCTCGACGTTCAGGAGCACGTCCTGGCGAACGGGATGAAAATCCTGATGATCCAGAAGCCCGGCGTGCCCCGCGTGGTGTGCCACGTGTACTACAAGGTGGGCTCCATCAACGAGCGGCCCGGCATCACCGGGCTGGCCCACCTGCACGAGCACATGATGTTCAAGGGAACCGAAATCACCGGCGTCACCGACTACGCCAAGGACGTGGAGATCGACCGGAAGATCGACGCGGTCATGGACAAGATCTACCGCGAGCGTTTCTGGCGGCTGGACGGCGGCGACCCGGCCAAGATCGCCGCCTGGCAGAAGGAGTATGAGGAGCTCGCCAAGGCCCAGAAGGCGTACATCATCAAGGACGACCTCTGGACCCTGTACATGAAGAACGGCGGCACCGGCCTCAACGCCTCCACCGGCAACGAGACCACCGGCTACTACGTCACGCTCCCCTCCAACAAGGTGGAGCTGCAGATGCTGCTCGAGGCCGACCGGATGGCCAACGCCCACTACCGCGAGTTCTACTCCGAGAAGGACGTGGTCATGGAGGAGCGCCGGCTCAGCGAAAACCGGCCGGGCTTCTTCTTTAACGAGCAGGTCAATGCCGCGTTCTACGCCGCCTCGCCATACCACTGGGAGGTCCTCGGCTGGATGGACGACCTGCGCAAGGTCACCCGGGCCGACCTGGCCGAATTCCACGACACCTACTACGTGCCCAACAACGCCGTGGCCATCTACGTGGGCGACTTCGATCCCAAGGCCATCGTGGCCATGGCCGAGAAGTACTTCGGCGCCGTTCCCCGGGGCCGGGACATCGAACCCATCCGGACCCTCGAGCCCCCGCAGTACAGCGAGAAGCGGATCTACGGTGAAGGTCCGGCGCCCACGCGGCTGCAGCTCATGTTCCACACGCCGCCCGAAGGGCATGCCGACGCTGTGCCGCTGCAGATCCTGGCGTCGATTCTCACCTCCGGCGGGATGCGCATGGGCCCCCGCGGCGGCGGTGGCGGCGCCGAGACCGGCCGGCTCCAGAAGACGCTGATCAAGGAGAAGGAGATGGCCGTCAGCATCTCCGCCTCCAGCCGGGCCCAGTGGTACGTGGGCGAGTTCGCGTTCAACGCCATGCCCCGAATCGACAAGGGTGTCGCTCCGGAGGATCTGGAAAAGGAAATCTGGGCCGAGCTCGAGAAGATCAAGGTCGAGGGCGTGACCCCCGACGAGCTCCAGAAGGCCAAGAACCGCTCCGAGGCGATGTTCTACCGGTTCATGGGCATGTCCATGGGCATGGCCCGGCTGGTGGGCGTCGCCGAGCTGCACCGCGGCTGGCGCGCGCTGCTGGCGGACCAGGAAGCCCTGAAAGCCGTGACCAGCGCCGACATCCAGCGGGTGGCCAAGGCCTACTTCGTCAAGGACAACAGCCTCACCGCCATCTACAAGCGGCAGATGGGCGGCCGCGACGGGATGCGGCCGGGCCCGCGGCCCGGCCCGCGACCCGGCGGAGCGCCACCGGAACGGCCCACCGCCACGCAAGGAGGCGTGCAATGAACAAGATCATCATCCTCATCCTGACGCTGGCGCTGGTGTGCGGCGCCGCCTGCCTGGGCCAGGCCCAGCGGCCGGCCGACCTGAAATTTCCCCCGCTCCGGTACGAGCCGCCCGACCCGGGCGCCTGCCGAACCACCTTTGCCGGCGGGCTGCGCGGCTACATCCAGGAAGACCACAACCTGCCCGTCGTCACCCTGTCGGCCCTGGTGAACTTCGGCGATGCGTACGTGCCGAAGGACAAGGCCGGTCTCGGCGCGGTGATGGGCCGGACCTTCATCACCGGCGGCACCGCCACCCGCGAGGGCGACGCCATCGAGGAACGCATCGACTTTCTCGGCGGCTCGCTGTCGTTCAACGTGGGCGAGCGGACTACGACCCTGACTCTGTGGGTGATGCGCAAGGATATGGACGAGGGGCTCGAGCTCTTCTTCGACGTTCTCCGGCACCCCGAATTCCGCGAGGTGCCGCTGGGCCTGGCCAAGGCCCGTCTCATCGAGCAGCTCCGGCAGGCCAACGACCAGCCCAGCGAGGTGCTGAGCCGCGAGTACGAGAAGCTCCTCTACGGCGACCATCCGCTGACCTGGCGGCCCACCAAGGCGACCTATGAGTCAATCACCGCGGCGGACCTCAAGACCGTGCACCAACATTACTTCCTGCCCGGGAACATGGTCCTCGCCGCCGCGGGCGATTTCACCGCCGCCGACCTCAAGGCTCGCATCGAGCGCTATGCCGCTAGCTGGACCGGCACGCCGGCTCCCATCCCGGCCATGTCCCGGAACTTCTCGAAACCGGAGCCAGGGGTGTACTTCATCCAGAAGGCCATCAACCAGGGCTACATCAGCCTGGGGCACCTGGGCATCGAGGAGTCCAATCCCGATTATTACGCCGTCCAGGTGATGAACTTCATCCTCGGCGGCGGCAGTTTCACCTCCCGCATCACCACCAAGGTGCGCTCCGACGAGGGGCTGGCCTACAACACGGGCAGCCGGTTCACCTACCGGTGGGGCTTCCCGGGCACCTTCTCGGGTTACGTCCAGACGAAGTCGGAGACGGCCGGCTACGCCATTTCGCTGATCCAGGCGGAGTTCGACCGGATCCGCAAAGAACCCGTCTCGGATGCCGAACTGGAGACCGCGGTCAACTTCTACCTGGAGAGCTTCTCCAGCGCCTTCGAGTCGCCCATGAACACCATGAGCACCTTCGCCGACATGGAGCTTACGGGCAAACCCATGGATTACTACAAGAAGTACCGCGAGCACATCCGCGCCGTGACGAAGGAGCGGGTGCGCGAGGTGGCTAACCGCTACATCCATCCCGACGGGATGGTGATCCTGATCGTCGGCGATTGGGAACCGTGCAACGCCGGCGGGGCCCAGTGGCCCGGTCCGCTGGACAAGCTGGGCAAGATCCACAAGGTTTCACTCGTGGATCCCATGACCGGCGAAGTAACGCCGTAACCCTACCTCGCGCACTTCGGTGCGCGAATTCGATCCATCGAAAATGCACGCCAGGGCGGCTTCGGCCGCCCGGTTTTTTGTCAAAGTGAATGGTGAACAGTGAACAGTGAGGAGAAAGGAGATAGGAGTTGGGCGCTAGTGCTCGTAATTCGTAATCGTGATCGTAATCGTGATCGTGATCGAAATCGGACCTGGGACCTGGGTTCTGGGACCTGGGTTTTGGGTCCTGGATTGTTGGATCCCGGTTCCCGGTACCCAGGTCCTGTCCCTCCTATTCACCCATTGACCTATTCACCCATTCACCCATTCACCGACTCCGTTCTCCTGCTCGTGGCCCGATCCACCGGTTGGCAACGTGGAGGTGCCGCTCGCGCGGCGGGGCCGCGGGAGCGAGCGATACAATCCCATGGATTGTGCGGATTCAAGGGGCCGCGTCCGGCGGACGCGGCCTACGATATTATCCGGAGCGGCGTCATGCCGCCGCACAAGACAGTGAACAGTAAACGGTGAACAGTGAGTCGTGAATCGTGATGCGTTGAGGCGCGGGTGGCCGGCCGGCGTCGATCTCTCCCCATTCGGTTAAAAGTAAAAGGCCGCCGGCGGCGAGGCGGGCGGCCTTTGAAAAAAGTGGCTGGGAGGCAGGGATTCGAACCCCGATAGGCGGATCCAGAGTCCGCAGTCCTACCATTGGACGACCTCCCAGTAGGACCAAAGTGGGCACTATACCGCTGCAGGGACAGGATGTCAAGAGGGACAGTGACTCGGAAGATAGGAGATAGGAGATAGGAGATAGGAGATTCGATCTCTTCCTCGTGATCGTAATCGTGATCGTAATCGTGATTCGTAATCGTAATCGTAATCGTAATCGTAATCGTAATCGAGGCTCGTTCCCGATCATCGGGCATCGGATATCGGATCTCGCGGTTTGGGGTTCGGGGGGGATACGGGAGACGGGAAACGGGGAACGGGGAACGGGAGACGAGAGATGGTAGATGAGAGTAGGGTAGACGAGCAGAGCGAACGATCAACCATCAACAATCAACCGTCTGCGAACCTGGAACCTTCCAACCTTCCATCCTTCCAACCTTGCCCAAATTCCGCACTTTTGATAATTTGACAATATTTTCACGAATTTGTGATACAGGTCATACTTTGACCCTGCGATGGGCATATGATAAGGTCGCGTGTTATAGAAAAGGGTGGTTATCATGTTAGACCTGACTCGATTGACCTATTGCGTGGAACAGGCCCGGATGGAGATCCTGCAGGGCCGGGTCCTGTCCGGAATCGACCAGATCCACCACCTGAAGAAAAACGGCCACCAGGTGGACGTCTCCATCATCGAGGACATCGTCGACCTCCCCTCCCTGATGAAGTACCTGTACGACGAGACGTTCCTCGGCGACGCCATCACCGCCACCCGCTGCCTGGCGGCGCTCAAGGAGCTCGACTATCCGGTGGACCGGCAGAAGATCAATTACATCCGCTACAAGAAGCTGTCCATGATGGGCCTGCGGCTCAACACCTATTACGACAACGCCCGGCCCGCCTTCGCCTCGCTGCTGCGCACCTTGCGCTCGTTTTTCGCCGAGATCGGCGACTACCGGGAGTGCATGCTCCACAAAACCGACGCACGGATCACCTTTGAGGAGGACGTGATCGTCCGCTTCGCCAACGAATCGTTCCGCGACCTCTTCCTCCAGATCGCCTTCCAGCAGGCCATCGAGTTCGGCCTGAGCTTCCACTGGGAGAACCACCACTCCATCCTGAACCAGGAGCTCACCGGCCGCCTGAGCTGGTCGCTGATCCAGCCCCAGTCCAATCTGCCCAAGGAGTGGTACCACGGCATCAAGGGGAAGTTTGACGAGTTCATCCGCTCGCTCATCGCCAAGCTGGAGACCCTCGACATGCCGCGCTACTTCCCCTCCAGCGGCAAGGTCAGCGACCTGGTCTGGGTGATCTTCTCCCGCGACTACACCGTGGGGCAGCGGATCAGCTCCACCATGCGCAACTACGCCACCCTCCAGATCCAGGACCTGGAGCTCCTCGAAGGCTACCTGGGCCAGGACGAGGGCGGGGTGGGCGCCTTCATCTGTTACGTCTCCTTCAACGATTTCGACGTCATCTCGGCCATCGTCCGCCACAAGCTGACCCGGGCCAACATGGGCGCGCCGGTGATCATCTTCGCCGAACCGCTTTTCTTCAAGGTGGTCAAAGACCGCAGCCTGCTCTTTCCGGGATGCGAATTCATCCAGGCCATCAGCCCGGAGAACATCCAGAACCTGGAATTCACCCTGGCCAAGGTGCAAGGCTTCCGCCGCCGCTTCGTCCGTCTGCCGTTGAACATGGAATGCGAGGCGGCGCTGCGGCAGGGTGTCGAGCACACCCGGGCGACGCCGGTCAGCCCCGGCGGCACCTTCATCAAGACCCACAAGTCGGTGCCGGTGTTCACCCGCGCCGAGGTGACGCTGCGCGACCCGCTCGCCGGGTTCGAGGACACCTTCAGCGGCCGGGTGATCTACAACGCCGCCGGCGGCACGGCGGTGGAGTTCGACAACCTGATCCCCTTCGACAAATTCCAGCGCCTGCGCGACCTGTCGCTGGACCGCCATCGAAAGGTGCTGGACACCCTCAAGCGGTCGCGGGTCTGAGCCCGCCGTACCCCGTCCCGACGAATCCTGAACCGCCGCCGCCGCATCCATCGCGGTCCGGGCGGTGGTGCGGCCGCCCGCGCCGGCGGGCCCCGTTTTTCTGGTGGCCATCCGTCGGGTGTGGGATTACAATACCCGGCTTGACTGGCTGCGGAGGCGAAACGTCATGATCGATGTGCAGCGGATGCGCGACAACCGCAATCTCGACATCAAGAAGGTCGGGGTCAAGGGGGTGACCTACCCCATCATCGTCCTGGACCGCGCCCGGGAGACCCAGTCGACGGTGGCCGCCATCAGCATGTACGTGGACCTGCCCCACCACCTCAAGGGCACCCACATGTCGCGGTTCATCGAGATCCTCAACGAGTACCGCGGCGAGATGACCGTGCACAAGATGCCCGAGCTGCTGCAGGCGATGCGCGACCGCCTCGAAGCCGAGACCGCCCACATCGAAATCGAGTTTCCCTACTTCATCGAGAAGGAGGCGCCGGCCAGCCGGGCCCGCTCGCTGATGGATTACCAGTGCTTCTTCCTCGGCACGCTGGGCGCCGAGCTGGATTTCATCCTGGGCGTGCGGGTGCCCCTGACCAGCCTGTGTCCCTGCTCCAAGGAGATCAGCCGCTACGGCGCCCACAACCAGCGCTCGCTGGTCAGTGTGCAGGTGAGGAGCCGCGATTTCATCTGGTTGGAGGAGCTGATCGGGCTCGTGGAATCCTGCGGCAGCTCCGAGCTCTACGCCCTGCTCAAGCGCGAGGACGAGAAGCACGTCACCGAGCGCGCCTACGAGAACCCGGTGTTCGTCGAAGACCTGGTCCGAAACGTCGCCCTGAAACTGCGTGAAGATCCGCGGATCGCCTGGTTCACGGTGGAAGCGGAGAACTTCGAGAGCATCCACAACCATTCCGCGTACGCCTTCATCGAGATGGACAAAGAGCACGACGGTGACATCGCCCTTTAAGCACGCGGTCACGATCTACACCGACGGCGCCTGCAGCGGCAATCCCGGGCCGGGCGGCTGGGCGGCCGTGCTCCTGTCCGGCGACCATCGCAAGGAAATCAGCGGCGCCGCGCGCCACACCACGAACAACATCATGGAGCTGACCGCCGCCATCCAGGCGCTCCGGCAGCTCCGCGCACCCAGCCGGGTCACGCTGTTCTCCGACAGCCGCTACCTCGTGCAGGGCATGACCGAGTGGCTGCCCAACTGGATCCGGAAGGGGTGGCGCCGGCCGGGCGGCACCGTGGCCAACCGCACGCTCTGGGAGGAGCTGCACCGGCTGGCCGGCCGCCACGCGGTGACGTGGCGCTGGATACCGGCCCACCACGACGACCCGGTCGGCTCCCATCCGGAGAACGCTTGCTGCGACGAGCTGGCCCGCGCCGCGATCACGGCCATGGAGGGGGACGACGGGGGCGGTGCGGCAGCGGCGCCGGACGATCCGAGCTGAGGGCCGGCGATCAGTCGGCGGCCGCGGGGGAGGGACGGCGGGTGCGCCACCAGCGCAGCGCCTTGTCCTTGACCACGACCAGCAGCACCAGCGTCAGGAACATGGGCACGAAGACGACGAACGCTTCCAGCAGGTTGAGGGAGCGCCCGAACCGGCGCACCAGCCCGATGTTCCACGCCGAGCCGTAGATGATGAGCAGGTGCAGCCAGTAGATCGTCAGCGTTTCCGAGCCCACCAGCCGGATGATCCAGGGGACCGAGCGGACCTTGCGCGCCAGCGCCGAGATGCCGGTGAAGAGGAGCACGACGCAACCCAGCCGGAGCCACAGGCTGTGGGCGGCCAGCGTCCCGAACTTCAGCGCGGCCGGCAGCCTCAGAAAAACCCAGTAGATCGGCAGCCCGAACGCCAGCACGGCGAGCCCCGCCAAGAAGAAGGAACCGTGCCAGTCGTCGCGCATCTTGAAGCGGGACTGGTGCCAATGGGCAGCCAGGATGCCGCCGTACATGAAGCCCACCCATGGCACCATGGGGAAGTACGAGTTGAAATTGCCGCCGATGTAAAAGTTCCACAGTTGCGGCGACGCCGCCTGGCCGTTGAGCAACCAGATCAGTGGGCTGAGCAGGAAGAGGAGCGGCATGGCGATCCCGATGTAGGTGAGGAACCGCCGGCGGGTGCGGAGCAGGGCGATGAGGATGTGCAGGCTCAACAAATTGGCGGCGACGCATTGCAGGATGTCCACGTTCATCCAGGAGAGCCACTGGGTGGCGGTCAGCGGCGTCGTGAAGATTTGCAACGGGTTGCTGAACGGCAGGTGGAGCGCGTAGCCGATGAACAGGAGCAGCGCCACGCGGCGGAGGCGCCGCCAGAGTCGCGGCGACCAGCGCAGGTAGTCGTCCCAGTAGCGGGTGGTGGCCACATAGAAGGCGAACCCGCTCACGAACAGGAATGTCGGCGCGGTCAGGCCGCGGAAATGCTGCCATTCGATGAACAGGGTGGTGCGGCGGATGGATTCACTCAGCAGGTCGTTGAACGTGTGGCCGAACACCATCATCACGCAGGCATAGGCCCGGACGATGTCCACGAATAGCAGACGCTGGCTGGATGAACCCTGAACGTTACCGGTGGTCACGGAAGCCTGCCTGGCGGATTCTCCCGTGCGGGCCGGCGGATACGAAACCGGCGACGACGCCGCACAGGTCGGCGGGCCGGACGTCTCGGGCGAATCGGGAGCGCCGGCTTCGCATCCAAAGTGTATCACAGGTCCCGGCGGCGCCCGCAAGCGTTTTGCCCCGCGGACGGAGTCGGTGACTCTGTTATAATGGGTTCAATTTTCGGCCGGTCATCCTTCCGGTTATTTGAAAACGCGCGACTCATCATACCGGGTCATATTTTTCCTTTCGGAGGATTCATACCATGGATATCTGGTTTATCCGCGTCATCTTCTGCTGTCTGCTCGTTTATGCCTCCTTCGCCCTCCGGCCGTTCGGGAGCAACCTGCCCGCCAACCTGATCGCGGGGGGCGTGCTGGCGCTGGCCATCATCCTGTTCGAGATCCGGATCCGCCGGCTGAGTCTCCGGACGCTGATCGGCGCGCTGATCGGCTCCATCACCGGCATCATCGGCGCGACGCTCATCTCGCTGGTGCTCAGCCGGATGACCGCCATCCCCGCCTCGGCCGGCACCTTCCTCCAGGTGCTGATCATCATGCTCATGGCCTATGTGGGCCTCATCGTGGGCGCCGACAAGGGCAACCTCCTGAACGCGAAAGTGTTCGAGGGGTTGTTCAACGCCGACCGGTCGTCGCTGGTCTGCCCCAAGATCATCGACACCTCGGTGATCATCGACGGCCGCGTCGCCGATATCTGCGAGACCGGCTTCCTCGACGGCGTGCTGGTGCTGCCGCAGTTCGTCCTGCACGAGCTGCAGATGATCGCCGACTCGTCGGACTCCATCAAACGCAACCGCGGCCGCCGCGGGCTGGACATCCTGCAGCGCATCCAGAAGACGGTGGGCGTCAACGTGCAGATCGTCGAGAAGGACTTTCCCGAAGTCAAGGAAGTGGACCTCAAGCTCATCGAGCTGGCCCGCGAGATGGAGGGCAAGATCATCACCAACGACTTCAACCTGAACAAGGTGGCCCAGCTGCGGGGCGTCAGCGTGCTGAACATCAACGAGCTGGCCAACGCCCTCAAGCCGGTGGTCCTGCCCGGCGAGACCATGAAGGTATTCATCCTGAAGGAGGGGAAGGAAGAAAACCAGGGCGTGGCCTACCTGGACGACGGCACGATGGTGGTGGTGGACGAGGCGCGGTCCCTGATCAGCCGCAACGTGGAGATCGTGGTGACCAGCCTGCTCCAGACCACCGCCGGCAAGATGATCTTCGGCAAGATCGGCCGGGTGCTGGGCCCGACCGCCGCGGAGCAGAAAAATGGCAAATCCCGTTGACGGCGCCGGCCCGGTCGCCGCGCCGGGCGAGCTGCGGATCGGCACCGGCGTGGACGTGCACCGCCTGGTTCCGGGCCGCCCCCTCTGGCTGGGCTGCGTCCAGATCGATCACCCGCTGGGGCTCGAAGGGCACTCCGACGCCGACCCGCTGGCCCACGCGATCACCGACGCCATCCTCGGCGCGCTGGGGCAGCGGGACATCGGCTGCCACTACCCGCCCGGCGAGGCGCGGTGGCGCGGCTACCCGGGCATCCGGTTCCTCGAGGACATGCGCGACCTGCTGACCCGGTGGGGCTGGACCATCGTCAACGTGGACGGTGTCATTGTGGCCGAGCGCCCGAAACTCGCCCCGCACATCCCCCGTATGACGGTGCGTGTGGCCGAAGGCCTCGGCGTGAATCCCGCCCGGGTGGGCATCAAGGCCAAGACGTTCGAGGGACTCGGCTTCACCGGCCGTGAGGAAGGGATCATGGCGCAGACCGTGGTCCTGCTGCAGAAGGCCCGCTGACGGCACGCCGCCGGCGGGGCATCCCGGGAACAATCCGGAAAGGAACACGATGAACAAGCTGCGCGTCTGGTTCGCCGTCGCAATGATCGCCGCCCTGGCCGGCCCGGCCGCCGGAGCGGAGGTGTATCCCCTGGCCCAGGTCAAGCGGGGCCAGAGCGCCACTGTCCGCACCTGTCTCGAGGGTCGCCAGATCGTGGAGTTCCCGGCGGAGGTGCTGGGGGTGCTGGAGAAATCGATCTCCGGCTACGACGTGGTGCTCATCCGGCTGAGCGGCGCCGAGATCGAGCGGACGGGCCCGTTCTCCGGCATGAGCGGCTCGCCGGTCTACATCGACGGCAAGCTCATGGGGGCGCTGGCGTACTCGTTCCCGTACACCACCGATCCGGTCGCCGGCGTCACGCCGTTCGAGCAGATGCGGGCGCTGTTCGGCACCGAGCCGGGTCCGGTCGCCGCCGGCGGTCCGGGCGGCGCCGTGGATGTGGGGACGATGCTGGATCGCATGGCCAGCCCGGACGTGCGCACGGCGCTGGCGCTGCCGCCGCCGGCCGGCGGCGGCGAGGCGGCCGCGCTGCGGCCCATCGGGACGCCGCTCATGCTGTCCGGCTGCACGCCGGCGGCGCTGGAGCAGTTTCGGGACGCCTTTCGCGACCTCGGCTTCGTGCCGGTGCTGGGCGGCGCCTCCGCCGGCGCCACCGGCGGCGCCGCGGCGGGATCCCCGCCCCTGGCACCCGGGGCGGGCGTCGTGGTCACTCTGGTGCGGGGTGACATCGGCATGGGCGCCGGCGGCACCGTGACCGAGGTGGACGGCGAGACCGTGTATGCCTTCGGCCATCCGTTCCTGCAGGCGGGGCGGACCGCCATGCCGCTGCACGATTCCGAGATCCTCGCTGTCGTCCGCAATCTGAACAACTCGTTCAAATTCTTCACCACCGGCCAGCCGGTGGGCGCCGTGCTTCAGGACCGCCTCCTCGGGATCATGGGCCGGCTCGGCGCCCGGCCGGAGCTGGTCCCGGTCGCGGTCACCGTCGAGACGCCGCGCAAGCCGCCCGCGGCGTTCGCCGTCGAGGTGGTGCGCGACCCGTTCCTGACGCCGTTCCTGATCAATTATGCCCTGTTCAATTTCCTGCAGGCGGAGGAGCGGGCCATCGGCGCCGCCACCATCGACATCACCGCGGAAATCACCCTGGCCGGCGGTGAGACGATTCCGATCCGCAACGTCATCTCGAGCCCGCTCACCGCGGCCCAGCAGGCGGCGCTGTTCGTGGCGGTGCCGCTGCAGTACATCTTCAGCTCCGGGTACAAGGAGCTCGATGTGACCGGCGTTAGCGTCAAGGCCGTCATCCGCGACGAGCTGAGCGCCGCGAGGATCGATTCGGTGCAGGTGGACCGGGCGGAGGTCCGAGCGGGCGAGACCGTCAACCTGAAGATCAACCTCCAGCTGCAGGACGGGCGGATGACCGCCATGGGCTTCCCGCTGCACCTGCCGGCGGACCTGCCCGCCGGCCCGGTGCAGGTGTTCGTGGGTGACGGGACGACGCTGACCCAGCTGGATCGCCAGCTGGAGCCGGGCCTGTTCACCGTGTCGACGGCCCGGCAGCTCGTGGGCGCGCTCCGGAACTTGCGCCAGAACGCCACCGTCTACGTCAAGCTCTACCGGAAGGGCGACGGGATCTTCTCCCGCGGCCACTCGTTCCCGGCCCTGCCGGCGTCCTGGCTCGACATCTTCAGCGGCTCCCGCACCCAGGGAGCCAGCGTGCCATTGCGTTACATCCATTTCCTGGAGAAAAGCCTTGGAGACCAGAATTATGTCATCACCGGCGCTCAGAACTTCCAGCTGGATATCCGTCCGGAATAGCCGATGGTCCGGCGCCGCGCGCGCCCTGGCCGTCGCGCTGCTGGTCCTGGCGGCGCTGCCGGCGGCGGCGCAGGCGGTCCGGCCGAGCTGGTACGAGCTGGATTCGTACGAAGATTTCAGCGCGGGGAAGGTCAAGGGCCTGGCGGTCACCGACGACGGGCGGCTCGTCCCCGCGCCTGTGCTTCGTGAGCTGGGCGATTCGGGCCAGCCGTATGTCCTGTCGGCGGTGCGCGACGCGTTCGGGACGGTCTATTTCGGCACGGGGCATGACGGCAAGGTCTTCAAACTCCAGCCCCAGGGCGGCGTGATCGAGGTGCTCGACGCCGAAGAGCCCGACATCTTCGCGCTGGCGGCCGGGCCCGACGGCACGCTGTACGCCGCGGGCAGCCCCGGCGGCCGGATCTACCGCGTGGGCCGCGACGGCAAGAGTGCGGTGATGGCCGAGCTCAAGTGCAAGTACGTCTGGGCGCTGACCCTGGGCCGCGACGGCGCGCTCTACGCCGGCACCGGCGTGGAGGGGCGCATCTACCGCGTGGACGAGGGGGAGCCCGCCGTGGTGTTCGACTCGGACCAGACCCACGTGCTGAGCCTGGTGACAGATGCCGACGGGCATCTCCTGGCCGGTACGGCGCCGGCCGGCTATCTGCTGCGCGTCGGGACCGACGGCCGGGCGGTGTCGCTGTTCGACGCCCCGCTGGCCGAAATCCGCCAGATCGCCGTGGACCGCTACGGGGTGGTGTACGCGCTGGCCTATGGCAAGGAGTCGGCCGACGGCGAGACGAAAACCTCCGGGGCGGCCGCCGACGCGATCGCGGCCGACGTGGTGGTTTCGGTGTTTCAGCGGGACGAGACGCCCAAGGCCAAGCGGACCAAAACCGACGCGATGGCCGCCGCCATCGGCGCGGCGGGAACCGCGTCGGCCGACGTGGCGGCGATCTACCGTCTGGACAAATCAGGCAATGTGGTGCCGGTCTGGCGCTCCGAGGAGGACAAGGCGTTCGCCTTCGCCCTGCAGCCGGACGGCACGATGATCCTGGGCACCGGCACCCGGGGACGGCTGCTGGCCCGGCAGCCCGACCGGGCGCGGCTGGTGCTGGCCGAGTCGGGACAGGAACAGGTGACCGCGCTGCTCCCGGGCGCCGACGGCATCCTGGTGTTCACATCGAACCAGGGCCGGGTGTATCGGCTGGGCGCCGAAGCGGCGGCCGCCGGCGAGTGGGTGTCCGATGTGGCCGACGCGGGCGCCGTCGCCCGGTTCGGCGTCCTCCGGACCGTGACGGCGCCGCTGCCCGAAGGCGTGCGCGGCGAGTACGCGTTCCGCTGCGGCAACACCGCCCGGCCCGACGCCACGTGGACCGACTGGCAGACGCTGACGGGCGGCGAGGCCGTCTACGCCATCGGCGCGCCGCCGGCGCGCTATTTCCAGGTGCGGGTCGCCCTGGCCGCCGGCAGCGGGAAAGCGCCCGGCCTGGCGGGGCTGTGGGTGGAGCGCCTGGCGGTGAGCTACGTCCAGAAGAACCAGGCGCCCCGGCTGCTGGCCGTGGCGGTGAATCCGCCGGGCGTGGTCTTCCAGAAGCAGCCGCCCATGATGCAGCCGGGCGAGCCGCCCGACTACGGCGCCGCGTCCACGCTGGAGCTGCCGCCCCACATCCTGGCGGCGCTGACCCGGATGAGCGGGGCCATGCAGCTGCCCAAGATCTTCAAGACCGGCCAGGTGTCGCTGAGTTGGACCGATGAGGACCCCAACGGCGACCTGCGGGAGTATGCCGTGGACATGCGCCCCGTGGGCGCCGCGGCCTGGACTCGCCTGGCTGCCGCCCTCCGGGAGCAGTACCTCAACGTGGATCCGGACGTGCTGGCCGACGGCGACTACCTGTTCCGGGTGACCGTCTCGGACGCCCCGGCCAATCCGCCGGGCGAGGCGGGCACCGACACGCTGGTGAGCCCGGTGGTCACCGTGGACACGCGGCCGCCGCGGCTCCGGGCGCTGGAATCCGGCCGGACCGCCCAGGGCCTGGAGGTCCGGATCGAGGCGGCCGACGAGCGCAGTCCCATCCACGCGCTGGAGTACTCGACGGACGGCGGGCGGCGCTGGGAGCCGCTCTTCCCCGAGGACGGCATCTGCGACCAGACGCTGGAGCGGGCGAAGCTGGCCGTGCCGGCGCTGGCCGCCGAGGTGCGGCAGCTCCTGGTGCGGGCCATGGACCACGCCGGCAACGTCGCGGTGCTGGCCGTGGAGCCGCCCGCTCAGAAATAGCCTGTTTCATTTCACCAGGTGAGGAGACACGCCGTGACCCGACCTCTCGCCGCCGTCGTCGGGGCCGCTCTGGCCCTGGCTGTTCTTGGCATTGTACTCGCCGCCGAAGCCAACCCCACTACCGCCGGCGCCGATCCGGCCACGGCCCTGCCCACGCTTCGGGAGCAGGCGGCGCTCCGCCAGGAGTGGCTGCGCCTCCGGCTGGAGCGGAACCTGCCGGTGGTGATGCGCCGGGCGGGTGCGCCCATGTGGCTCGTGATCGCCGGCGAGTACAACGAGGACCCGGTGTTCTTCTCGCTGGTGGCGCCCACCGAGCTGTCGGCGCACCGGCGGTCCATCCTCGTCTTCTGCGACCGCGGCGAGGCGGGCGTGGAGCGGCGCGTCATCGGCAGCAGCGACAGCGGCGGGCTCTACGCGCCCCTCCGCGATCCGGAGCTGGCCCGGCAGGTGCCCCGTGACCGGCTGGCCTGGGAGCTGCTGCGGCGGCTGGTGGAGGAGCGCCAGCCGGCGTCCATCGCGGTGAACATCTCCACGGGCACGGCGCTCGCCGACGGCCTGTCCGCCGGCGACCGCGAGCTCCTCGAAGCGGCGCTCGGGCCATCCTGGTCGGCCCGCCTGGTCCGGAACGACAACCTGGCGGTGGAGTACCTCTCCCTGCGTCTGCCGGAGATGCTTCCCTTCTACCGGCGGCTCATGGGCGTCGCCCACCAACTCATCGGGCGGGCCTTCTCGGCCGAGGTGATCGTGCCCGGCCATACCACCACCACCGACGTGGTCTGGTGGCTGCGCCAGGAGGCGGCCCGCTTCGGCTGCGGCGTCTGGTTCCACCCGACGGTGGACGTGCAGCGGCGCGGACTGGGCGGCGGATTCAAGCCCCCCGACGACACCGAGACCGTCATCGAGACCGGCGACCTGATCCACGTGGACCTGGGGCTCACCGCCGCGGGGCTGGCCACCGACACCCAGCACATGGGCTACGTGCTGCGGCCGGGCGAGACGGACGCGCCGCCGGGTCTGCGGCGGGCGCTGGCGGTGGGCAACCGCCTCCAGGACATCGTGTGCGCCGCGATGCGCCCGGGGCGGACCGGCAACGAGGCGCTGGCGGCCGCGCTGGCGGCCATGCGCGCCGAGGGGATCAAGGGTTCGGTTTACTCCCATCCCGTGGGCGACCACGGTCACGGCGCCGGGCCGGTCATCGGCTTGTGGGACCGGCAGGAAGCCATCCCGGTCCGCGGCGACCGGGCGATCCTGGCCGACACCTGGTGGGCCGTCGAACTGTACGCTGCCTCGCCGGTGCCCGAGTGGGACGGCCAGGAGGTGCGGATGATGCTGGAGGAGGATGCCGCCTTGACCGCCGCCGGGTTCGAGTGGGTGCTGCCCCGGCAGGAGAAATTTCACCTTGTGGGGAAACGGTGAATCGGTGAATGGGTGAATCGGGAGACGGGAGACGAGAGACGAGAGACGGATTAACCCTCAACCCTCCACGATCAACCATCAACCATCAACTCTCAACTCTCAACTCTCAACTCACAACGATCCGCCACGGGGGCCGGGGGAACCGCCAAGCCCGGTGAACCGGGCGGAACAAATACAGCTGGCCGCTGCCGACCCTCGGCGTGATGCGGTGATGGAAGAAATTCGATGATTTTCCTTCGGAAATTGGGTATGTTCGGGATATCCAACCGATGAACTCATGAGGAGACAGGCATGAAGCCGGTGATGTGTCCAGTTTGCAGGCGTGAGCACGGCGGCGAGGCGATCTCCGGCAAGGGCTGCGACGGGCGGCGGGCGGCCGCGCCCCGGCAGGCCGACGGGCAGCGGGCGGTCGTGCAGGGAACCGGCCGCCGGCTGGGGATGCGAGTGCTGGGGATTCTGGCTGGATTCGTGGCCGTCGCGGGATTGATCGCCTGCCAGGAACAAACCTTTGAACAGAAGCTTGAGGAAAGAATACGGATGCTCGAGGAACAAATCCGGCAGGAAGAAGCGGTCCGTCAGGAAGCGGCCCGTCAGGAAGCTGCTCGGGAAGCGATCGCGGCGGTGCGGGAGGGCCGGGGCGTGCCGCGGGCCGCGGCCTACGATCCGGCTGGCGCATGGCCCCGCCGGCTGGTGCTCGTCACTCCGGCAGGTGAGCTTCATGATTGGACCATGGAATTGCCGTCCGAGTGGCGCGCGGCAACCGCCGGCGAGTTGGTTCTGGTGGTTGTGGTCGACGAGAAAGAAGTCAACCTGGGATCTCGAGATTATGTGGTGCTTAACGAAAAAGTAGTCTATCCGGCATCTCGAGATCACGCCATCACCCGGTACCGGCACGATGTGCGGGTCGAAGTCCGGGCGGCCCGAACCGGAAAACTGGCAGTGGAGTTTACGGTAAAAGGGTATGAGCCAGACGGCTTTCCCCCCAATGCCCCAGTGGACCAAACCCGAATCAATGGGCGGCGAGTGACTCTCGATCAGTTGTTGAGGGCTCTCGTCTCGTCTGATCCTCCCACCGGCGGACCGACGGGGCGAAAAGAGGCCAACGGGATCGGGATGTCCTTTGTGGAATTGGGCCCCGGAGAATTCACAATGGGTTCCCCTGAGTCGGAGGCTAGGCGGGGCAGTGACGAGGGGCAGCATCGGGTGCGGTTGACGAAGGGGTTCTGGCTGCAGATGACGGAGGTGACCCAGGGGCAGTGGCGGGCGGTGATGGGGGACAACCCGTCCCACTTCCAGAACGGCAAAAATTATCCCGTGGAGAGCGTATCCTGGAACGATGTGCAGGCGTTTCTGGAGAAGTTGAACACGATGGATCCGGGAAAGAATTACCGGCTGCCCACAGAGGCGGAGTGGGAGTACGCGTGCCGGGCGGGGACGACCGGGGAGCAGTATGGAGAGCTGGACGACATCGCGTGGTACTGGAAAAACTCGGAAGACCAAACCCATCCAGTGGCGAAAATGCAGTCCAACGCGTGGGGGATGTACGATATGCTGGGGAACGTGTGGGAGTGGTGCGCGGACGTGTACGGCGGGTATCCATCGGTCAACGTGATGGATCCACGGGGCCCGGCGTCGGGCGAACGCCGCGTGTTGCGGGGGGGGGCCTGGTCCGACTACCTCTTCGGCTACTACTACTTCGGCAGCTTCACCCGCAGCGCCAACCGCGGCTGGGACTATCCTGACCGTCGGCACGTCAACTACGGCTTTCGGTGTGCCCGGGACTGAATGGTTTTCCCTTGATCCTTTGATGCTTTTTCCCTTAATGTCTGAAGGGGATACCGGAGGCGCGAACCCCCTGCCCGCCGCCGCCGGCATGCTCAATTTCCTCATCGGCCCCGTCTGCCGCCGCGGCGCCGTTGGTTCAGTCGCCCATCATCTCCTCGACGGTGGCCAGCAGGATGCCATCGGCCGTGGCCGCCGCCCGGAGGGCCGGCGTGAAGCCGGACTTTGAGAAGAGGGCGTAGTCGACACGCAGCCCGGGATTCTGTGAAACGAGGCTTCGCGTCTTATCCTTGAGTTCCTCCAGAATGTTGATTCCCACCGGTCGGGCGGACCATTTGCACTCCCCCGCCAGCACCCGCCGCTCACGGTCGCTGATCGCCAGCACGTCGATCTCCGCCGCGCGGTCCCACCACCCCCCGATGCGGTCGGGCCGGAATGGGAGCCGGCCGGTCCCGGCCAGCCGGGCCACGTGGAAGCGGGCCGCGTCCTCGAAGGCGCCGGCCACGTATCCGTCGAAGCTCGGGCGGACCTCCTGTTCCAGGATGGCATCCCCCAAGCCCATCTCGAGGGCGGCGCCGTGTGAGTGGACGTAGCGGAACCAGAAGCGGAGGAACGGGTCGGTGATCCGGTACAGTCCCTTCTTGCTCTTTTCCGGCCGGCTCTCCGTGACCGGCACCTCGCGCCGGACGTAACGCATCTGCTGCAGGATGTCTAGGTATCGCGCCGTGGTGTGGGAATTCCCCAGCCCCGCCGCCTGGTCGATTTCGCCGAGGCGGGTCCGGCCGTGGGCGATGGCCCGGAGCAGGGAAAAGTAATTGCGGGGCTCGCGCAGTTCCTCCATCAGCAGCAGCCGCGGTTCGTGGTACAGGATCCCCTGGGGGTCGAGAACCCGCCGCCGGATATTGGCGAACAGGTCCCGGGCATCGTCGAAGAGCGATAGATAGTACGGCATCCCGCCCAGGACCGCCCACGCCTCCAGCTGGCGGGCGGGGGCATAGCGCGGGAAAAACGCCGGCACGTCGTTCAGTTCCAGCGGCCGCAGGAGCAGGTTGCCGGCCCGCCGTCCGTAGAGCGGCGCGTGGTAGCCCAGCACCTCGGTCTCCATCATGCCGATGTACGAACCGCAGAGCACGAGCAGGAGCGGGCGACCGTTCAGCTTCTCATCCCAGACCTTCTGCAGGATCGAGGGGATGGACCGGTTCCCGCTCATGAGATAGGTGAATTCGTCCAATACCACCACCGGACGGTCCGGCAGGTCGGCCAGGGCTTGAAACGCGCTTTCCCAGGACGGAAACGTGAAGCCGGGGGGCACGTCCGGATGCGTCGCCCGCCAGACGGTCCGGGAGAACTCGGCGAGCTGTTCGGCGTCGGAGACCATGGTGGCCACGAAGAAGAGCCCCGGCTTGTCCCGGCAGAAATGACGCAGCAGCTCCGTCTTGCCCACCCGGCGGCGTCCGTAGAGGATGAACAGGGCCGCCTGGCCCTCGGCGTACAGTGTCTCCAGTTGCGCCAGCTCCCGTTGCCGCCCGACGAACATGGCCGCCCCCTTTGTCGTGTATACAAATCAAGATTATTATAATTACAATTTGTATATTGTCAAGATGGATGAGTTCATGGTGAACAGTAAACAGTGAACGGTGAACAGGGAGGCGGATCGTTGAATTGGAGACTATTGGTTATTGGTGACTGCTAATTTTTTACTGGCTACTTGGAATTGAGTCGAATAGTGCCGAGATGATATCCGAAGTCCGAGATCCGACGTCCGGGAACGAGTCTCGATCACGATCGCGACTACGATTACGATAACGAATTACGAGCACGAACTCTCAACCCACAACCCTCAACGAGTAAAAACGAGCCCCGAGCCTCGAGTCTCTAGCCTCGAAAAAATGGCCCCGCCCGATGCCGGACGGGGCCTGATTGAACCCTGGTGTCCTCTGTGACTCTGTGGTGAGTGTCGGCGGCCTAGCCGGAGGTGGCCGCCTCCAGCCGTTTCAAAATGCTGAAGATGAATGCGGCCGAGATGAGGCAGCAGACCACGAACACGCTCCATACCTGCCACAGCGGGAACACCACCCACATGGACGAGCCCACGAACAGGAGTTGGTTGCCCAGCGCCGTGGCGCCCAGCCAGCCGCCCTGCATCAGGCCCTGGAAGCGCGGCGGAGCCACCTTCGATACGAACGACAGGCCCATGGGGCTGAGGAACAGCTCGGCGATGGTCAGGACGAGGTAGGTGGAGATCAGCCAGTGCGGCGACACGCGGTCGGGCGACGGCGCGCCGTCCAGCACGGCCGGGGAGAGCAGGCTGATGGAGCTGGTCACCATGATGATGAACCCGATGGACGCCAGCACCATGCCGATGCCGATCTTGCGCGGCGTGGACGGTTCCTTGCCCCGCGCCCGGAGCCAGGCGAAGAAGCCCACCACCACCGGGGTGAGGAAGACGACGAAGTACGGGTTGAACTGCTGGAAAATCTCCGGCTCGATGAGGTTGCTCGGCGCATAGGTGCGGAACAGCAGCCAGCCCAGCGCGGCACCGCCGAAGGCCATGGCCGCCCCGAGCATCCGCCGGGCGCCGGTCGAGTTCTTGCTCAGCAGGAACACCAACCCGATGATCACGCCGGCCAGCAGCAGCAGGCCGCGGATGTCGAAGATGAAGTAGGTGACGGCGTCCACCGTCTTGACGGTGTAGTCGCGGGCGAAGTAGGTCAGCGTCAGTCCGTTCTGGTGGAATGACATCCAGAAGAAGATCACCACCAGGAACACCAGACCGAGCGCCATCAGCCGCTTTTTCTCCTCGGCCCACGGCATTTCCAGCTTGGCTTCGCCGGCGGCCACCTGCTGGCGCCGGTCGGGGAGCTTGCCCTTGAACAGCACGTAGGTGGCCAGCGACACCAGCATGGCTACGGCCGCGATGCCGAACGCGTAGTTGTAGCCGGTGGAGAACACGTCGAGGTAGTTCCGGGCGAACGCGTTCAGGTCCGCGACCGGCCCGCCGGCCACCTTGTCGGCCAGTTGCTGCAGCGTGCCCGCCTCGGCCAGCTTCCCCGCCAGCAGCTGGTGGCACAATGACGGCACGTCGGCGTCGTAGCCGAAGCCGTTCTTCTCCAGGTACCAGGTGCGGATGTACCGGGCGGCGTTGGGCGCGAACACGGCGCCGATGTTGATGCCCATGTAGAACAGGCTGTAAGCGGAATCACGGAGCTTGCTGTAGGCGGGATCGTCGTACATCTGGCCCACCAGCGCCTGGAGGTTCCCCTTGAACAGGCCGTTGCCCAAGGCGATGGTGAAGAGCCCCAGGATGGCGAACGGCAGGCCCATGCCGGGGATGGCCATCAGCACGTAGCCGATGAACATGATGATGATGCCCGTCATGATGGTGCCCTTGTAGTTCTGGCTGCGGTCGGCGATGAAGCCGCCCAGCAGCGCCAGGGCATAGATCAGGAAGTAGAAGACGCTGTAGATCCAGCCCGCTTCGTTCTGGGCCAGGCCGTACTTGGCCTGCAGGAACATGACCAGGATGGCCATCATGGTGTAGAAGCCGAAGCGTTCGCCCATGTTGGCGAAGAAGGCGACGATTAGTCCCTTGGGATGTCCTTGAAACACCGGTCCTCCTTGGCGGAATATTGCATAGCCGATTCCGTCATCCCGCTCATGGGCCGGCCGGCTGGAAGAGCCGGTCCAGCAGGGCGGGCGGTATGTCGAACGTGGCCCGGAGCGACGGACCCTGGGCCGCCACTGTGAAGCTGGCCAGGATGGTCTCCGCGTCGGTCGGCGACTGGCCGGCGGCCACCAGCGCCAGCGAGACGAAATGTTTGAGCAACAGCGCGATGCCGGCCGCATCCTCTCCGCGCCGGCAGGTGAGCTGCACGACGCAGGCTCCCCGGCCCGCCGGTTCCAGATTCCAGGCCAGCTCGGTGATTCCCGCGAACAGCCGCTGGAGCGTGGCGTAGGACGATCCGCCCGGACCGGTGCCCAGCAGATGGGCCATGAGCCCATTGCCGAGGTAGAGGGTCAGTGCGCCCGCGCCGCCCGTGCCGGTGAGCAGGGCCGGCGGCGGGGTGTCGAGCCGGCGGGGTTGGCGGAGCGCGGCCAGCGTCTCCGCCTTGCCCGCCACGAAGAGGTCGCGGCGGGGGAAGCAGAAGCAGAGCGGCGGGTCGGCGCCCGGCTCCCGGAGCTGGAAGAAGGCCACACCGGGCGAAGGACTGACCGGCGTCGCCCGTTCGCCCAACGTTTTCAGGATGGCCGCTTCCTGAAAATCGCCCTGCAGCCAGACGCCCAGGAACACGTCGTCGTCCCGCCGAATGCCTGTCAGGGCGAGGCCGTCCAGCCGCGCGGCCGCAGGGAGCAGCCCGGCGTCCCGGACGCGCTGGAGCACGGGCGCCACCGCGGGGAACATTCGCAGGAGCGTCTCGCGTGCGGCGGGCAGGCGGGCCAGGTCCGCCGTGGCGTAGAAATCGCAGCCGCCGGGGAGCGCCGACACCCAGCCGGCCGGGGCCTCCGGCGCGGTTGCGCCGGCGGCGCCGAGGGCGGACCACAGGCAGACGACCCACCAGGCGGCGGCGCAGAGTCGCCGCCGGCGGGCGGACCGGCCGGTGGGGTGGCGGGGGTCACTCACTGTCGAACCAGCTCTGGTCCACCGACGAGGAGCTGTCGAACTCGTGCAGCATGGACTTCTGGGAGCTTTTCTGTTCCAGCTCGGTGCGTTTGCTCAGGAGGACCGAGTTGACGAGGTTGGCCGGGTGGTACTGGACCGTGACCGTCCGGCGCCCCGCCGGATCGATGGTCAGCTCGGTGGAAAGCAGCGCCCGCAGGTGGGTCATCAGGTCGTTGACCAGGTCCAATTGCCGGTTCTGGGGCTTGAAGCCGAGGAGTTGGCGGATGGTTTTTTCCACGTCCGGCGTACCCATGGCCACGAAGGTGGTCATGCCCTTCACGACGGCCTCCATCACCTTGTCGAACGACTCGGGCGAGTTGAGCTCGTCCACGAAGAGGATGTCCTGGTCCTGCCGCAGCGCCTCGTCGATCCCCTGCTCGATGCTGTTCATGTCGGAGCCGATCTCGCGTTGGGTGACGAGGCACAGGTTGTTGCGGTGGCTGAACTGGATGGTGGGCTCCAGCACGGTCACGAGGCGGTTCTGGGTGGCGTTGAGGTGCTCCACGATGGAGGCCAGAAAGGCGCTCTTGCCGCCGCGGCCCTTGCCGTGGACCACCCAGAGCCCGCCCCGGAGTCCCTTGAGCGCCTGCAGAAAATCATCCGGCAGCTGGTACGAACTCAGGAGCGGAATGTCGTGAGGGATGACCCGCATGGCGAAGGCCAGCGAACCGCGCTGGCGGAACAGATTAACCCGGAAGCGGGCCAGCCCCTGAACGGAGTATGAAAAGTCGAGACTTTTGACCCGGTCCAGATACACTTTCTTGGTCTCGGCGGTCGGCTGTTCCACCACGTAATTGGGCAGGATCTCCAGCGCGATGGCCATGGTCTGGCCCGGATTGAGCGTGGTGTTCGGCACCTTGAGCAGTTTGTTGCCCACCCGGTAGGTGATGCAGGCCCCGGGGAACATGTAAATGGTGGTGGCCTGGTTTTCGATCCCGGCGACGAGGTACTTGTCGAGCACCGACAACTCGGCGGGCTTGGCGGGTTTGGCGGCGGATGGGCCGGCGGCGGGTTCACTCACGGGTGGCTCCTCGCGCGTGTCATTCCCAGCGGCCGGCGGCACGGTTCCGGATGGCCGGCCGCGCCATTATACCAAAATCACCGCCTGGAAATCCTTTGTTTTTGGCTGCCCTTTCAATACAATAGAACGTCATGAATCACCTCCGCGTGCTGCGAGCCACACTCTGTTGGGCGGTCCTGGGCCTGACCGGACTGGGAGGTGTCGCTGCGGCCCCCGATGCCGACCACGTCAACGAGATCATGTTCCTGGTGGGCGACAACCGCCTGAACGAGGCGCTGGAGCACGCCCATCTGCTGATGAGCCAGGAGCCGGAGGACGTCCGTGGTTATTACTATTTCACCTGGGTGCTCGCCAAGCTGGACCGCCTGGCCTGGGGGGAGCGCTACTTTCTGGAAAAGCTCAAGCGCGACCCCGACAACGCCTATTACCTGTTTGCGCTGGGGACGAACTACCGCATTCAGACCGACTACCCGCGCGCCATCGAATTTCTGGAAAACGCCATCGCCCGCCGGCCCCGCCAGGACATGTTCTTCGACATCTACCTCCTGGCGGTGGATGTCACGGGCGAGCATCAGCGCGCGCTGAACTTCCTGCTGGGGCTGCACCGGCCGGACCCGGACAACTGCTACCTCACCAGCTCCATCGCCGAGCTTCATTATTACCTCGACGATTACAACGGATTTTTGCGGTGGGAGGAGATCGCCCGCGCCCAGAATCCCGAGATCCTCGCCACGTCGATCCTGACCATCACGCGGTATCAGATGGAGGGACGCGACGACAAAGCCATGGCACTGGCCCGGCAGCGGGCCGACGAGGCGGACCGTGCCGGCCGGCTGCGCGACAAGGCGTATTACCTCCTCCAGATCAGCAACCTGCACCTGTTTGCCAACGAGTACGAACAATGCCGCGCGACGGCCGACGAGGCATTCAGCCTCTGCAACATCATCGGGGACGAGGAGCTCAAGCGCTACCTCGAACGGCTCTACGCCGACTACTACACTCAACTGGGAGACTACCTGCTGGCCCAGGAGCACTACCGGAACGTCCTGCTCCATGCCGAACAGATCAAGCACATCCGGCGGCAGGCCGACATCCACGTGCTGCTGGGCATTAATAGCGAGCGGATGGGCAACTTGCAGGGGGCGTTGGACGCCTACAACCAGGCGCTGGTACTCTCCGTGAAGGTGCAGCAGCGGAGCAGCCAGGTGCTGGCGCTCAAAAAACTGGCTGATCTCAAGCACCGGCTCAACGAGTACGATGACGCCGAGGCCTTCTACCAGCAGGCCCTGCGCATGACGCGGGAGATGAGCGACCCGTTCACCGAGAGCGTGCTCGAGAGCGACCTGGGGCTGCTGGACCAGACCCGCAAGCAGCACGAAGCCGCGATGGAGCATTTCCGGAAATCGCTCGATATTGCGGATCGGATGCGTCTCCAGTACCAGAAAGGCGTCGTGCTGGAGTGCATGGGCTGGAGCCTGTTCAAGATGGACCGCCGCGCCGAGGCCTACACCTACGTGGAAAACGCCCGCCGGCTGTTTGCCGAGATCCGCGACGACGGCGCGGTCGCCGACTGCGACTGGGTGATCGGACACTTCCTCTACAAGCAGGATCAGTTCGTCGAGGCCTTGGAACAGTTCCAGAAGGTGCTGGCCGCGACCAGGCGGCTCAACAGCCGGGCGTTCGAGGTGGGCACGCTGCGGGCGATGGGCGCCTGCTATAGGAAACTGGGCCGGACCACGGAGGCGATCGACCATTACCAGCGGGCGCTGGACTATCTGGAGGAGATCGAGAACTCGCTCCTGAACTACAAGGAGCGGGTCGGTTTCGGCGAGGACCTGTTCAGCAATTACGAGTCGCTGATCGCCATCCACGAGGAATTGTACCGGCGGCACGGCCGGGCGCAAGACATGGCCGAGGCGTTCCGCTTGTCCGAGAAGGCGAAGGCGCGCAACCTGTCGGCGACCATCGCCCAGACCCGCCTCCTGCAGCACATCGGCGGGGTGTCGCCGGAGCGGAACACCGAGTTCCTGCTGCTGAGCCGCAAACTGGAGGATCGGCACAAGCTCTACACGGATTTGGTCCGCGCCGGCGTGGCCGACACCGACGTTCGACTGCTCTCGGTCCAGTCGGAGATCGGGCTGCTGGAGCGCCAGCGGGGTGAGTTTCTGGACCGGCTCCGCCGCGAAAATCCGCGCTTCTTTGAGCTGTTGACGCCGGGTTTCGTGTCGCTGGACGAGCTGCGCCGGCGCCTGCCGCCCCGCATGGCGGCAGTGGAGTTCTTCGTCGGCGAGCTGAACACGTACTACTGGCTGATCCGGAAGGACGAGGTCCGATTCGGCACGCTGAATCTCACGCGCGACCAGCTCGAGGCGCTGCTTCGCGACGTAAGTTTCAACCTGTTCAGCCCCCGGAAGGTGGACACGGACGGCAATTTCCTGCGCAACCAGCGGTGGGCCGGGATCCGGACCAAGGGGATGTACGAGCTGTGCCGACGCCTGTCAACTCCGTGGGCGGAACACCTGGCGGGGATTGATCGCCTGCTGATCATCCCCGATCACATGCTCCACTATCTGCCGTTCGAGATGCTGGTGGACCGCTGGTCGCGGGAGGGTGAGATCCGGTTCTGGCTGGATCGGTTTGCCATTAGCTACCTGCCGTATGCCGGGATGATCAACACGTTTCCCAGCGGCTCGCCGCCGGATGCCCGGCTGCGCAACGTGCTGCTCCTGGGCAATCCCGAGTTCCTCCAGCCGGACACCGCGAGTCCGTCGGGCGGCGCCGCGCCGGTCAGTCTGCCGTGGTCCGAGGCGGAGACTCGGGACATCTACCGCCTGATCCCGCGGTCCCAGCTCTTCCTGAAGGGCGAGGCCACGGAAAAGAACTTCAAGGCCAACGCCGGCGCCTTCCGGGTGCTGCACCCGTCCACTCACAGCTACCTCGACGATCGCCAGCCTTTCTATTCGCGCCTGGTGTTCGCTTCGGTCGGTGGGGCGGGGGGTGAGGACGACGGCGCGCTGTACACCTACGAGATATTCAACATGAAGCTGGACGCCAACCTGGTGGTGCTGAGCGGCTGCGAGACCGGACTCGGCAAGCTGTCGCGCGGCGAGGGGATCGTGGGGCTGAACCGGGCGTTCACCTACGCCGGCGCCGCCAGCCTGGTCATGAGCCTCTGGCCGGTGGGGGACCGCAGCACGGCAAAGCTCATGACCGAGTTCTACCGGCAGCTGTGGGAAGGGGCGCCCAAGAGCGAGGCCCTGCGGGCGGCCAAGCTGGCGGTGGCGCGCGATCCCCAGAGCCGCGATCCGTTCTTCTGGGCGCCGTTCATCCTCCAGGGCGATCCCGGTCCCGTCCCGTTCCGCCGGGACGGTTGGCCCCGGGGGGCCGGGTGGCTGCTGGCGGTCAGCGCCGTCATGCTGCTGGCCCTGGGCATCTGGGCGTGGCGGTCACGGGCGAGATAGGAGTGAGGAGTCAGGAGACGAGGCGTAAACAGTAGGCCGCGCTCGCCGAGCGCGGCCCGTCCCCTCGGCAGGCTCGCGCGATTCGCCCACGGATTCGTGCAAAGTCGCGGCGGGCACGCATCGAAACCCCGCCACATCCTGCCGAGTGTCGCGGCGCCCGTCCGGCGGACGGGCGCTACTGCGCTGGAGGCCTGGTGGACTGGAGCAATCCGTCCAGAAGTTCAGCGGCCCGTTGTGCGCCGTCCGCGGGCACCGGCGGGTAGTCGGGTGTGGCGCCGAGCTGTTCGGATATTGCCTGGGCCAGAAGTTCGGGCGTGGTGACGGAAAGGGCCATCCGGCGGCCGGCGCCATGGCGAGCCAATCGATCGGCCACGGCGAACTCCTGTTCGCAATGCCCCTCCACCGGGAAGAAAATGAACGGTCGCCGGAGCACCGTAAGTTCCAGCGTGGCCGTGCCGCCCCCCTGGGTCACCACCGCGTCGCTGGCGGCGAAATGCTCGAAGAGCGCCGGGACGTAGCCGCGGACCTCCACACCGGGCGGTGCCGCGACGGCGGAGACCGGCAGGCGCGGCCCGCATACCAGCACCAGCCGAGCGCCCGGCACCCGCTCCCGGAGCGCCGGGTACGACCGGGCGGCGAGCTCCAGCAGCTCGCGGCCGATCGCCGTGCCGCCGATGGCGGCGATCACCAGCGGCTCCGGCCCGTAGCCCAGGCGCCGCTTCACCGCCGCTGGGTCGCGAAAGGCGGTCGGGTCGAAGGGCAGGATGTAGCCCACGAACCGGCACCGCGCCCGGGCCCAGTCCCGCCGGTTGGGGAGCCCGAGGCCGAACGGCGTGTCCGGAATGTCACCGGGCTCGCCGATGAACAGGCTCATGTCCACGTGGCGGGGCTTCTGCCGGTAGCCCTTCGACCAGGCATGGTTCCAGAACCAGACGCCGAGGCGCTCCATGGGCCGGGATGTCACGGGCTGGAACCCGGCGAAATCGAAGATCATCACGAACGGGAACGTCTTGAGGGCGGGCTTTTTCTTCAAGGCGAGGCTGATCTCGTACGTCTCGTCTCCGACGACCAGATCGTAGCGCTGCGCCGCCGTGACCCGCTTGAGGACCGCCACGTTCCGCGACCAGTGCCGCATCGCCCCGAAGGCGTAGCGGACGAGGCTGAGTTGCGCCCCGTCGGCGGCCGCCTCGGCCAGGGCGCTCTCGTCGGCCAGCTCGGCGGACTCGGGCAGGAGGCGCTCGCCCGCGTCGCGCAGGTACCCGTCGGCAGGCGCCGCCGCCAGCCAGTCGACCTGGACTCCGGCGCGCCGCTCCCGCAGCGCGCGGACGATGGCCACGTCCCGGCTGACGTGGCCCAGCCCGATGGACCCGCTGATGAACAGGACCCGGACGGCTGCCTCGGTCATGGCGCACCTCCTGCGATCGCCCTCGAATGTGAATGCACGACCCCGCCCGCGATGGACGGATGGACGATGGAACGAATTGGACGGCGGAAGATCTGCGCGCATTCTATGACCAGGCCGCACAGCGGTCAATCCCTTTATCGAGCCCCGGAACTTGGGGGCCGCACCCGCTCAGCGGACATCGGAGTTCAGGGCTCGCGGTTCGGGGCTCGGGGCTCGGCACTCGTCTCCAACGATCAACCATCAACCATCAACAAGATCGGACCTGGGACCTCGGTGCTGGGACCTCGTTCCCAACTCACAGGGCCAAGGTCCAAGTCCCAAGTCCCAACACCCAGGTCCCAGAACCCAGGTCCCATCCCCAGCAAAAACAAACTCGTTTCCAAATAGCAAATTAAGTATAAGCAATCACCAATAACCAATAGTCCTAAATGCCCCATCAAACATGTCCGATGATCAATGACAAATGGAATCCTTTGTGCCCTTTGAGTCTTTGTGGTGATAGGATTCCCGTGACGGACGCTGAATTTTCCGGCAGAGGCCGTCTATGGCTTCGAGCACGTGCAATCCAGACGGGAGGCGAGCCATGCAAACGGGGACGATCGTGGCGGTGGTGGCGGGGGCGGTGCTGCTCCTGGTGATTATCCTGGCCGGTTGCAAGGGGAACAAGCCGCCCCGGCCGTCGCCCATGGAGCTGGACGAGAAGCTGGTGGGCGTGTACTGCGACCTCGTCGCCGCGGGGCAGGCCGACGAGGCGTACGACCGCTGCCTCGCGCGGGCTTACCGGCAGGAGGCCAGCCGCGAGAAGTTTGTCGCCGCCCACGCCAAGCGCCGCCAGGAGATGGGGGCGATCCTGGGCCGGAAGATGCTCCACTACACCGAAACGAACAACCTGTTCGACGGCGAGCGGCGAACGTACATCTACTACGAGATCACCTACTCGGCCGGACCGCAGTACCTGGTCGTCGTGCTCACCGACATCGACGGGGATTTCAAAATCGAGGGCACCTACCGGGAGAACGCCGGCGAGACGCTCGATTTTCTCTTATGGTGAATGGATGAACGGGTGAATCGGTGAATGGGTGAATGGGCACTTGAGTTTCTAAGCTTTTTGGTCCCGGAATCCAGGTCCCATAACCCAGGTTCCAGGACCCAGGTTCCAGGACCCAGGTCCCAGGACCCAGGTCCGACTATTGTTGATAGTTGATGTTTGATCCTTGGTGGCAAGTGCCGAGCCCCGAGCCCCGAACCGCGAGACCCGAAGGCTGGGAACGAGCCTCTAGCCTCGAGTCTCGAGCCTCGATAACGAGTACGATTACGAATTACGAGCACGCGTTGTATGCACGAGCGCGCAATCCGCAACGAAGGGGAACGAATCCTGAACGTCGTCGCGCTCAGACCCGGATCCGATGCTTGCCCGACAGGGCCTGCTGCGCCCGGTACTCCCGTCCGGCGAAGATTCGCGTCTTCAGGTATTGGTACGCTTCGGGGAACGAGCGGAGCAGGTTCTCCGGGGCCAGGACGTAGAGGGCGTAACAGTAGGCGAAGCTCCGGTCCAGCGAAACCAGCTTGGGATCCATGTACAGCTCGCCGCCGCGCAATTGCAGCTCTTTCGGCAACAACTCCCGGTCCACGATCTTGACCAGCGCCCGGGCGCCCGCCCCGCGGTCGAAGCGCGGGTACATGATGGGGGGCCAGCCCTTCTTCACCTCCAGGGTGGTGAAGAGCGAATAGCCCACCAGGGCCAGCAGGGTGAAGTGGACCGCCGGGATCTCGGTGGCGCCCAGCGCCACCGGGTCCCAGAAGGCGGGATGGAACAGGATCATGGACCCGCCGCGGGTCCGGTAGGCCCCGGCAGCCGACAGGCTGGTCTTATCCTTGCCCGTGAGATAATCCTCGCGCACCAGCTCGGCGAATCCCTCGTTGTATCGAATGTGGCGCTCGGGGAGATGGCGCAGCAACTGGTTGACCATCTCCAATTCCGTGCGCTTCCATTTCCTCGGCTCAAACATGTGACGACCTCCTTGTTGCGTACGATCTCAAATGGACGACTCGACCGGAAATCCGTCCGCCCTACGGTGCAGCCAGCGGATCGTATCCCATGAACTCCACCATGAACTGGTACTTGTCGGGGCAGTCGTTCTTGAGCTGCTGAGGATCCTTGCAGAAGAACTTCAGGCAGTCGGCGAAATCGTCGAGCGGGTTGGTGGAGGCGTAGTTGGAGATGAAATCGGCGTCGGCGTCGCAGACGTACACTTGGCCGTAGTGCACCTGGACGATGCCGTCGTCGATCCCGTCGCCGTCCAGGTCGATGGGATCGCCGTCATTGTAGATCTGCCCGTCGCTGTAGCGGGCGGAACCGTTGTATGGCGTGTAGGTGTTTCCGGTGAAGTCGGAACTGATGTCGGTGAAATCGGAGGAGTGGTTCACCCAGCCGGAAGCGGCCAGGAAGTCGTCCCAGCGCGGGTTCTCGTTGTCGAAGTCGTGGCCGATCTCGTGGATGATGGACCGGCCCACGTTCCCCGATCCCAGGGCGATGAGGCCGGAGCCGGTGTTGTAGCCGCCGACGCCGGGCTGCATGGCCTCGCGCCGGATCTCGCGCAGGTTGTGGTTGAAGACGGTGAAATCGGGCGGGAGCATCTCGAGCTGGTCCTCCAGCTCCTGCAGCTCGGCCTGAGTCCAGGTCACCCCTACGCCGGTGATGTTGATGTTGTACTCCACCTCCAGGTGAAACTCGAAGGCGAGGCGGTTGTAGAGGTTCATCTTGTCCTCGACGGAGCCGGACCCCTCGCCGGCCTGAAGCTCGCTGATGTCCGTCGAGAGGGCGTTGACCAGGTCCTCGTAGTATTTCCGTTCGTAGAAGTTGTCGGCCTGATTCATCTTCTGCCGGGCGTCGTCCAACTGGGCCTGCATGTCGGCCTCGAGCTGGTCGAGCTGCTCCCGGATGTACTCGTCGTCGGTCTGGCCGGCGGCCAGCGCGGCGGTGTGAAGCGCGGTTAGGTCCAGCAGGTGCAGGGGCGGCGGGTTTTCAAACAGACCCATGGCGGCGACGTACGTCTCGTAGTCCACGAACGGAAGGTTGCGGGTGATCTCGGTGCCGCGGAAACTCCAGTCGTCCACTCCGCCTGTCTCCGTGGCCACGTAGCCGTCGGCGGTGGCCGCGTCCAGCGCGGCGCCATCCATGGTCACGTCGCCGATCTGGACGTTGTTGTCGGCGATGCCGGTGACGTGGATGGCCTGGTCGCCCTTCGTGATGATGAGCTCGTCGGAGACGGTCACCGAGCCGTCGCCGATGGGCTTGGTCTTGACGGTGATCTTCGTGCCGTCCTCCAGCTCGAAGGTCATCTGGGCCTTGAAGTCCCACTTGCCGCCGTCACCCTCGTGCACGTGGGGGTCGCCCCAGATGCGGACGTCGTTGCCGTCGGCGTCCCGGATGTGCCACGCCTGGTCGTCGTTCTCGAAAGTGATGGTGTAGCCGTTGTCCAGGGTGATGGTGTTGCTCTCGGAATCCACATTCCAGGTCTGATCGGTTGGGGATGCGCCGCCCCCGACTCCGCCGGCGCCGCCCACTCCGCCAACATCGGACATGGTACCCTCCTTCTGCCGGATCCGGAAGCCCGGCTCCCGACCGACAGGTCATAAGATATTCAATTCTTATCTCATCCGACCCGGCGCACGCGCCGGGGATCATTTGCCGGTGCTGAACACAGGGCGGTACGCCGCCGAATAATACTTTCCGTCGAACCGGACCAGGCTGTGCCGGGTCAGCACCTCGACGATCTGGCGGAACTCCGCCCCGTCGTAGGCGCCCAGCAGGCTGCCGCGGTGAACGCCGCTCGAAACGCGGAGCGGCAGCGCCGGCAGGGGCCAGGCGCCTGGTGTCGCGTTGCGGGGGAGCGGCTCGTCGAGAGGGATGAGCAACACCTCGCCCGCGGGCGGGTAATAGATGTCGGGTGCCGGCAACCCCTCCAGCAGGTCCAGCGCCGCGACGGGTTGCTGCAGGGCGGGGATGGCGTGGTGCTGCCAGTACTGGCGGAGCCCGTAACAGGCGAACGTCTTCTCCCGCCCGCCGGTCCGGACCGTGATCGCCGTGGTGGGCAGGTCGGTGATGAGGGTCGTGGCGTGGACCTCCCGCTCCACCGCCCGGCTGTCCCATTCCCAGAATCCCAGGGCTTCCAGCCGCTGCAGCAGCTCCGGCAGCGACGGCGTGGTCAACTGGCCGGTTTTCCAGACGTTCCAGTGTCCGCCGGGTCCCTGGGCCAGACGGATGATCCGACCGTCCTCCTGGATGACCAGGTAGGGGACCGACACCACGAACGCCGCGTCCGCGGTCACGTATCCGCCGGGCGCGGCCACCGTGATGACGGCGCCGGAGACGCCGCCGGACTTGCCCGATTCGTTCATGGGCTTTCTCCCGTTGTGGGAGGCGCAGGCGAGGACCAGAACGGACAGCACGAACGCCACCGTGGCTATTCGGTATCGCACACCCACGCCCTCCTTGATGATAATCTGACCAACTTGTCGGTCAGCGACACGAAAAGTTGCGTCATTTGTCGTTAACAGATATCAATCTTTCGATGACAGTCACTGATACTCTCGCCGGGATTCTGAAACAGTGTCTCGGGATCAACCAGTGGGGGAGGGAGACCGGTGATCACGCGCCGCCATTTTCAAACATCTCCACCCGCGCCCGGCGCCGCCGGGCGACCGGTGATCCTCGCCTGCGCCGGCGATGTGCACGGCCGCCACCGCGAGTTGGTGGCCCTGCTGCGGGACGCCGAGGCCCGCCTGGGCCGGCCGGTGGATTTCGTCCTGCAGGCGGGTGACTTTGAGCCCATCCGGCACGCGGAAGACCTGCAGACCATGGCCGCGCCCGCCCGCTACCGGCAACTGGGCGATTTCCCGGCTGTCTGGGCGGGGGAACTGGCCCTGCCGCGGCCGGTCTATTTTATCGGCGGCAACCACGAACCCGTCGGATTTCTCAAACAGCATCCGAACGGTTTCACCCTCTGTCACAATTGCACGTATCTCGGTCGGGCCTTCGCCGGCACCATCCACGGGGTGCGGGTGTGCGCCCTGTCCGGCATCTTCCACCCCGAGAAGTTCACCGAACTGCTTCCCGCCGCGGACCGGAAGCGCCAGGTGTCGCCCAAGGAGTATTCCTATTTCAGGGAGTCTCACGTGGAGTTCCTCCTGGACCAGCCGGGTGCGGACGTCCTGGTGCTCCACGAGTGGCCGGCCGGGGTCGTCGCCGAGAGGGACGCCGCCGAGTTTGAGCGTCGGCGCCGGAGCCTGCGCTACGACGCGGTGGGCAACGAGTGGGCGCGGCTGCTGGTGGAGCATCTGCGGCCGGCCCTGGTCATCGCCGGCCACATGCACCATCCCTACCGGTCCACCGTCCGCACGGCCGGCGATGACGCGACCGGCGACGGCGGCGGAACGCTGTTCGCGGCTCTGAACAAGGTGGGGAACGGCCCCGGCGCCCTGGCGGTGTTCGAGCTGGACACGGCGGGCAGAGTTCGGGAAGTATCGCTGGAAACGCCCGAAATCACTTGACGAAACAACGGCCGGATGGTACGGTTTCGGTTCATTTCGCCGGCGCCTGACAGCCGGTCCAGCGGATCGAAAATGCTGAAACTGACCCGCCGTATGTTCCAGATCGCAATCGTCGCGGCCGCCGCTGTGACCGGCCTGCGCTTCGCCATGGGCTGGTCCCTGACGAGCGTGGAAAAATACTGTCCCTTCGGCGGACTCGAAACGCTGTACGCTTTCCTCACCAACCAGCGGTTCAGCTGCGCCGCGGGCGAGCTGAACCTGACCCTCTTCCTGGCCCTGCTGGGGCTCACTGTGCTGGCGCGCAAGTCGTTCTGCTCCTGGGTGTGCCCGTTCGGCACCGTCAGCGAGGCCCTGGCCGCCCTGGGCCGGCGCATCTTCCGGCGGACCCGCCGGTCTCCCGGAGGCGAACCCCGGCAGTGCCTGGAGCCGCCCCGCGCAGTGGACCGCTGGCTCCGCCTGCTGCGGATGCCGGTTCTCCTCGTGATTCTGTATTTCACCTATCGAACCGGGGAGTTGATTTTCCGGGGGTACGACCCCTACTACATCCTGTTCAGCTTCCACGGCCACGACGTCATGCCGTGGAGCTACGCCGTGCTGGCGGTGCTGGTGGCGGCGGCGCTGCTGGTGCCCATGGCCTGGTGCCGCTACCTGTGCCCGCTGGGCGCGGCGCTCTGGCCGCTGGCGGCGGTGGGCCGAATGCGCCTGGCGCGATCCGAGGCGGCCTGCACCCGCTGTGGCGCGTGCGACCGGGCCTGTCCCCACTCGCTGGACGTGTCCGGGGCGGATCAGGTGCGCTCGGGCGAGTGCACCCTGTGCCTGGAGTGCGTGCACGCCTGCCCGGCTGCCGGTGCCCTGGAACTGCGCATCGAGGGGGTACGGCGATGAGAGTGTCGCCCTGGTGGATTCCTGTAGCTGTGCTCCTGCTGACGCTGCTTGGAATCGGTTCGGCGAGCCTCGTGGCCGTGCCCAGTTATACCCGCGATTTTCAGCCCGCCGCCGCGGCGGCGGACGCCGCCGGGCAACGGACCGCCGTCCTGTTGGTCGAGGGGCTCCGCTGCGTGGATACCGCCGAGCGCGCCGCCATGCAACTCGAAGGCGCGTCCGGCATCATACGGTTCGAAGCGTTCGCTTCGCGCAACCGGGCCGAGGTGACCTACGACCCAACCCGGACCGGCCCGGCCGCGATCATCCGGGCCATCGAGAGCCCGGTGTACAACGAAGAGACCGGCGAGGTGGCGTTCGGTGTCTACCGGGTGGTCGAAGTGGATGGGATCCCCCGGGGTCAGGTTCCGGCGACAGACAAGTGATCGAGACCCATAAAACCGTACACGTGGAGGATTGCGGACATGATGAAGCTCAACAGACTCACGGTGCTCGCCATTCTGGTAGGCGCGGTCGCCGGTGGCCTGCTGGCAGCCGACACCACGGCCACGCCCGCCGCCAAGCCGGCGGTGGCCCAGGAAACCGCCGTGTTCGCGGTGCCCGGTCTGGACCAGGTGGCCACGGTGAAGGCGCTGTCCAAGGCGCTGGCCGAGAAGACCGGCATCGTCGCCGCCAAGGTGGACAAGGAAAAGAGCCAGTACGCCGTCACCTTCGAAACGGCCAAGACCAATCCCGACGAGATCCTGAAGGCCCTCGCCCCGGTGGCTCCCGCCGCGAAGCTGGAGAAGGTGGTTCCCGCCGAGGGGAAGACCGCCGCCAAGCCGGACTGCAGCCAGTGCCCCAGCCGGAGCGGTTGCGGCTCCAAGCCCGAATAGCCGAAGGCGCGCCGCCGGCGGGAAAGGTGCCTGCCGGCGGTGCGCACCGGATATCTCATACGCTAAGGGCAAACAGGGGGACTGACACCGGTGCCACCGCGCGGTGGCTGTCGGTGCATTCAGATCAGGAGGTGGCACAATGGCGGAACGGGAAGGACGGGGCTGCGCCCTGGCCGGATCGGGGTTGGGGTTCGGCGCGGCGCTGGCCATGGTGATGTCGTGGACGGCGAACAAATCGGTCCTGTGGGTGCTGCTGCACGGGCTGCTGGGCTGGATCTACGTCGTTTGGTACCTCCTCACCCACCACGACTGGCGCTGGCTGTAGCGGTCGCACAGGCGTCCCGCCTGGGCGACAGTTGATTGTTGATGGTTGATGGTTCGTGCTCGTAATTCGTAATCGTCATCGTAATCGTAATCGTAATCGAGGCTCGAGATTCGTTCCCAGCCACCGGGTCTCTCGGTTCGGGGTTCGCGTATTCCTGTTTGTCTGATGCTACCCGTCCTACGTTTTCCCATCTCGTCTCCCGATCCACTGTCCGATGTCCAACGGTTGGGAACGCACTCCGAACCCCGAACCCCGAACCCCGAACCCCGAACCTCATTCCCTCCTCTGATCGTGCCGGCTTGGCTTCCTGACAATGATTCGGCGAAATCCGTGATCCCGCTCACACCGGCCTCACGGAATGGGATTGACATCCCGGCCGGGGCCGAGACAAGATGTCGAGCAGATGCTGTTTCAGTCATTTAACGCTCGGCCCTGGAGTCA